>Ga0209541_10011371_pt1 | contig 13951 bp, 15 predicted proteins | sample RifCSPlowO2_01_FD_184027 | JGI IMG/M metagenome (GOLD analysis project Ga0209541, IMG submission 184027) | Groundwater microbial communities from Rifle, Colorado - Rifle CSP2_plank lowO2_0.1 (SPAdes) (version 2) | ecosystem: Environmental > Aquatic > Deep subsurface > Groundwater | place... | reverse complement strand
CATGCTAACATCGACACCACTATCTAAATCGTGCTATAAAATAAAAAGTGATTACTTTTTACAAGGCAAATGCGCTATCCAAACACCTTCTGGAAGTTCGTGAGGGACAATCCTGATAAGAAATGGAAGTATGAATGGTTATCTAGTAATCCAAGTATAACGTGGGACATCGTACAGGCCAATCATGACAAAGAATGGAGCTATTATTATTTATCTATGAACCCAAATATAACATGGGACATCGTACAGGCCGATTCTGATAAACCTTGGAACTATATCGAATTATCTATGAACCCAAATATAACGTGGGACATTGTAAAGGCCAATCCTGACGAGCCTTGGGACTATGAGTATTTATCTGCAAATCCAAGTATAACGTGGGACATAGTAAAGGCCAATCCCGATATACCATGGGACTATGAGTATTTATCTGCAAATCCAAGTATAACGTGGGACATAGTAAAGGCCAATCCTGGTAAGCGCTGGGACTATAGCTGGTTATCTGCAAATCCAAGTATAACGTGGGACATTGTAAAGGCCAATCCTGACGAGCCTTGGGACTATGAATTATTATCTAGGAATCCAAACATTACATGGGATATCGTACAGGCCAATCCTAAACGACCTTGGGAATATGGTGGTTTATCTCGTAATTCGAATATAACCTGGGATATCGTACAGGCCAATCATGACAAAGAATGGAGCTATTATTATTTATCTATGAACCCAAATATAACATGGGACATCGTACAGGCCAACCCTGATAAGCCTTGGAATCATGGAGGATTATCTGCGAATAAAATGGATAAGCAACCTATGTCCCTTCAACTAGCGGTAAGAGATGTAATTCACAAATACGATATTAACACACGTCTATTACCTGAGGCTCTACACGAATGGTGCCGTACAACGCTAGAGATAGATGACGCAGAAGAAGAGCCCGCTATATACTGATTATCATATACACTTATTTTTGTTTTTACTTTTAGAGTGATATTTCTCCGATTATAAATTATGGCTACCAAGCTAAATCCTATACACAGCAAATACTTTGATCCGCACAATATACCGCCTGAGGGGCGTATAGTGCATAACAGCGACACGTCGGTATTTCTATTTCCGCGTTCGAAGGATGAGGCCAAGAAGCCTCGCGGTGTAAAACACATATTAAGGGATATAGTAAAGCATGGGCAAAAAGTACAAGAAGAGCAGTTTCTGTCAGTATATCAGACGTTTGGTAAACTTAGATTCCCTCCGTCATTACCCCCTAGGTTTTCACATCAGCGATTAAAGCGGGCAAATCGTAAAAATAGTATGATATGTGCGGCGATATCTCCGCTTAAGATCTATAGACACGTGCCACCGACACCAGCTGATTGGAATGTGTCCGTCAGATTCAGGTTCGAGGAATTTGAATACTATCCTTATGAGATAGCACATGATATGTTTCTTAATGTAAAGCCTGAATCGGTCTTCGACGACAGACGCGAGAATGTTCCTATAGGGCACCTGTTCTGGCACAATAAAGGACGCTTCTTGAATCTAAGCAGCAATACGTTTATCTATCATAAGGAGCGTGGATATCATAGTCCATGCTCGCTAGTACTGGGCGAAGACAAAGGATTCTATTTCGACGGCCTCATGCTTAATAACAAGTCCATAACGAACATCAATCAACATGACTACGTGTTCATCTGTCCGCCAGCGGTACAGAGATACTTCCAAACACATGCTATGATAAAGCACGAGGAGAAGCAATGGCTAAGTTGGCGAAACGCACTCGAATGTGCTGGCCCACCGGACAAGAATTACTGGTCTTTTAATACGGGCAAGAAAGAGCTGCGAAACGCCTTGTCCTCTATACGCCCTGTCGCACTGACACTGATACTGCATGTATCTTCACAAAGCTTAGATATCTTTAGAAAGATAGAAGAAAAAATTATAGAGATATGCGCATTGGTGAGTCGCGCCGATAACGTTAAGATACAGGTAACGTTTACGATATCAAATGACTTTAAGCAATACAAGGCGCATATGGATATTAATTCATATCATCCATCTTAGCAACTACTTCCGCTAGCCTAAGGCGCATAACGCAGGTGTCGCACACAACAGAACATTTAAACTTATGAATATCAACCATTCTTTTTTCATGCAGCGAGGCCGCACATATCAACGAAAATAGTGTGTACAAACTGATGAAGCCAAAGATACTGTATACCCAAACGTTGATAGGCTGCAATGTTTCAAAATCTATATATACTATAGCCAACATGGTATAGCTCATCAATATTTCCGCTATTATTAAGATATTGAACATTTTCAACACATAGCGCTGATATTCGAACTTATATTGGTTATTCTCTCGATTGGCGGAAAGATAATAGCCAAGCATACATCCCATAGATAATACCGTTGCCGCCGTTACGAATACTGCTGGACCTATCTTAGCCACAGTACCTTGAGCTATCATGGTTATCCAACTATATATACCGTATATTAACGCAGAAGCTAAGACATGCTTACGCTGATTGTCTAACATCATAAATTTACTCCACTTATCTCTCGCTTTTTCTGGTATGATAGTAGATTTCTCTTCTGCTACTGCTACTGCTACAGCTGGCGCTACAGCTGGCGCTACAGCTGGCACTACAGCTGGCACTATTGCTGGCGCTGGCGCAACCGCTGGTGCTGGCGCAGTGCTTTTTGGTGCTCCACCTGTGGTAATAACCCCTTGCGTTGGCATATCGTGTACTACTATGTCTACTTTCGGTTCTACTACCTCCATCACGGCTACTCGTTCCTCTGTCATTTACTGTTAAAATCAAAAAATGATTTAAAATTAATAATTAAATGAGGGTCATACTGACTGTCGATGACAGGGAGAAAACCGATTGTACCCCTAGAGTAACAGAACTGATAGAGGGGCTAGTAAAAAAGGAACTGCAAGGCGAGTATGTTATAGTGAGAAGACGGTTAGAACTAGGCGATTTCGCTATAGATCTAGAAGGGGATGAGGAGACGAGTCCTATGGTGCGTATAGAGAAGAAGACGTACGACGACTTCCGAGCATCCTTTGTCAACCAGAGACTGCAACTGCAAGTCGATAACCTATCAAAAGCGAAGCAGGACAAAGTTATACCGCACATAGCATTCCTATTGGAGGGTGAAAGGCCTAGCACCGTAGGCGGAATGAAACGTGGCAAGCCTTCGTACATGGCTATAGAAAAGATACTGACCGGATGGTATCACAAACTCAAGATGGAGATCCTGCGCGCTAAGGATTTAGACGAGACTGCGTTCGTCTTGTACACTAAGATGATTTACGTGCACGACATTGGCAAACTAATGGAGGAGAAGAAACACAAGGATCTAATTCTTACCGCACGGAAGGAAAAGGCGGGTAATCCGTTCGAGTCAGCCGTATGGAGAGGTGAGACGGCTGAAATGAAGCGTATAGTACATAAAGTCAAGCAGTCACACAAGGTTATAGAGCCGTGGATATATCTGCCTATGTTCCTGCATATGTTCACCGGCATTACAATGGAACGAGCCATCGATATATCCGCTAAATTTGGCAATTCTATGGCAAACGCCGTAGCTCTCGCTAAACAAGATCCGGAAACATTCAAGACAATCCTGTTGAACAAGGATAATATCAAGTATAGCAAGTCCGTTAGCAAAGTGGCAGTAGAGTTGGTTTATACGGTATTGACCTCTCAAAAATTCTAAGTCGTAGCGCATCGATATCGCCTGCGCCCTGTATAGTAACTTCATGCTTTTTCAAAAAATGATTGAAAATACACTTTGTAACAATATCCGCAAAGTGTGTGTATTTCAATACATACACTAAACATGAGCACCGCCGAGCAAGTCGTCGAGCCTAAGCCTACGCATAAGAATACCGTACTAGCTGCTACACTTTCACATGCATCGGAACTAGTAAAACGTTTTATCGCCGGAGAGACATTTGGACACAAGAGTTTGGTTAACTTTCGCTTTAACTGTGCAGATGGCATCGAGCAGATCCAAGGTAAGAATGGTGAGAAGGAGAAGCTAGAGAAGGAGCGGGAGAAGGTAGCGAAGAAGCTTGAAGGAAAGAACGGTGAGAAGGAGAAGGCGAAGCTTGTTAAGCGCACTGAGGATATCGATCGACTGTTGAAGTCTATTGATGATTTCGTTGACCACCGTGGCGGCATTGGCCGTCTTCAGATCGGTAATAGGCATTACTATGGCTTTGAGCAGACATTCAAGAACTTGGACAAGAAGATCGAGGAGCTGCAAGAGCAACTTAAGGCTGATCCGGAGAACATGGTATTGAAGGAGCACATCCACAATTTTAAGATCTTGAGCATTCACGAGTTGGACCGTTATCGCGTTGACAACACGCTGTACCTTTGGATCACGCCAAAGAGCAAGCCGGGCACTGTCGCCGCCCCCAAGTTGAAGGAATGGCAAATCTGCCAATACACCGTCAAGGACATTCGATTCGGTCGCAGCGGAGATATCTTGTCCGGGGCCATTGAGTCCATTCTGGCGGACCTGCTGCGAGATTCGCTTGAGAGCCATTCTATTATGACTGCCAAGGAGGCGGGCACGAAGCATAAGCTCAGCATGCTTGCAGTTGAGCACGCCATTTCGGGTGGTAAGAGCGTTGCCAAGCTCAATGGATACCTTGGGGCCTTCCATAAGTATTGGATGGACGAGCATCCGCCGGCATATGCCAAGGCGCACACTACGGTATATCCGCCGCTCAAAGTGGTCTTTGGAACCGAGGGAAATTCAACCCTCATCACACAACGTGACATGAACACCTTCCTGTCCATCATGCAGATTCAGAAGCAAGCCCGTTCAGAGATGGGAAAGAAGATCATCGGAGCCCGTCACGCGGACGAGGACGAGGAGGAAGACGCAGTTGCGGAGGAGCCCGATGATGACAACGTTAGCGTAATGGGCGGGGCACAGGCCCAGCTCGCCGCTCTTGATCAATTCTATCGGCAATTGACGCAGCCAAGTCTCTTGGACAACATCGTGCATCTCTACAAGATTCCCAAGATCTTCTCTTCTATCAACGCTGACGTGAAGAGGTTCTTCAATGATCTGTACAATGATCTTATGAAGACGATGTGCGAGATCATCGTGCATCTCATGGCGAGCAACAAGAAGGTCACCATCTCTAAGGATATGGTGTTCAGTGCGATCACGTTGTTCTTCTATGCCCAGCGCTTCGGAGAGTGCCGAGACGCATTCCAGCGCTCACTCGATAGGGCGAAGGATGTCGTTGCCTTCTATGAGAAGAAGGAGAGGGTTAAGAAGGTAAAGCAGGCGAAGAAGGCTGCTGCTCCTGCAGCGAAGGCTGCCGCTCCCGCTTCCGCAGCGGAGGGCGCTGTCAGTGATGGTGCAGAGGCTGCCGCCGTAGCCCCAGAAGCTGTCGTAGCCCCAGAGGCTGGCGCAGAGGCGAAGGCCGACGATGATGGTTCGGTGGAGGAAGAGGATGAGTAAACAGTAGTAAACGATAGTAAACGATAGTAAACGATAGTAAACGATAGTAAACGATAGTAAACGATAGTGGACAACTATTATTTTTTAACAAAAGTGAATGAATATACCATATAAATGCATCTAACAATAGATGACACATACGTCAGAGACTTCGCCGACAAATGGTTCCAGGACTGTGTACTGCGAAAAATATATAAAACAGATAATGAAATAATATACATCCCAATACACATGGAAGATGTACTAGATATTCATCCGATGAGAATGACAGAAAAACAAGTGACGACACTCTTTAGACGATATAATTTGGAACGTTATGTCTTACAAGATTTGCCATTGCATCAGAAAAGACTGTTGATGTTATTCTATGGACTGTTCTCGCCGCAGATCAACGTCTCTAAGTTAGAGTGTTTTCTATGGTATCATCGTGACGAGCTGAAGCACATAGCCACAGCTCATGGCTTTCCCTCAGGTGAAACACTAAAGAAAAAATGTCCAGACGTGCACATAAGCAATATAATGGTAATAGCAGCCATACTACGAACCATGGGAACATCGCATAGTCTAAGACTAACTGACGAAGAGGAAAGAATAGTCGATATATTATTAGAAGACCGACAGCCTCTCGATCTAGCATGGATCGAAAGATATAATAGATTTCTAACGGATATACATACCCAATCATAGAGTTGATGACCCTTTTAAGATAGTAGGCCTCTAATCATAGAGTTGATGACCCTTTTAAGATAGTAGGCCTCTAATCATAGAGTTGATGACCCTTTTAAGATAGCAGGCCTCTTTTTCCCCTTCCAATGTGCCTCACCTTCTTTCTCTAGTTGCTCTAGTCTAACGTAGTAATCCGGTATCTCGAGTATATGTCGTAATGCTATTTTAGCGATGGCTACTAAGTCTCCATCCGTTACGTTTGTATTGTCGAGACCTCGTGGTGGCAGATCGTGCTCTCGCTCAACGTTTATAGCATACATCCAAGTCTTGATGCCTTTGTCGGGTATAGCGTCGATATCTACGGATAACTTTTCAGCAACCCACTTAGCTTGCTCCTCCGTTAACTCTTCGTTGGCTGCAATAGTTCCGTTGAAGCCAGACTCCACCTCCACAGCTCGCTTAGGCAAATGATCTTTTTCCATGCCTTCCAGTAGCTCACCGAATATCGGCGCAAAGTTGTCTAGTGACTCAGCACAATCGAACGGAATAGATACTCTTATGTGATTGGAGTCTTTGGCTGACTGACACGCGCATCCCGTACCGACGTCATACCCGCGTATAGACAGTTCGTGTGCTAGTCGCTTAGAACACACTGGTACCGCTATTAAAAGGGTGTTGCCTAGCATCGCTTCGATGTCTTCCTCCTCGTTGACGTTTTCTATGCGAATGTTAGGTATCTCCGACAAGCTTCTGTATAGCCCCTTTGTTAGTGCTATGACGTTTTTACGCTGTGCTTTCAAGTGATTCAATTGATACTTCAGTGCGGCGGCAGTAGCAACAACCCCAGATACGTTGTACGTACCACCGCGCATACCTTCTTGCTGCGAGCCTGGTATGAGAGGCTTCCACACTAGATCCTTCCGTCTAGTAGCGCCATATCCTATTACGGCAAACCCTACACCCTTTGGCCCTCCGAACTTATGAGCGGAGAAAGTCATGTAGTCTACACCCAGTGCCGTTCGATTAACGGACAAGCGTCCTACAGCTTGAGTAGCATCGCACAGCACCGTAATCATATCATCTTTTTGTTTAATGGCCCTCGACCACTTTCTAGTAGGGTTTATGGCGCCACTTAGCGAAGCCACGTGTGGAAATATGACCATTATAGTGCGATCGGTCACTGCGGTTAGTATCGTGTCGATCTCGGCCTCCACACGTGTGAAATCGCATTTATAGGCTGTTAGTGCGTCGTATATGCTTGGATGAGAGTCGCCAGTGACGACAAAGTGGCCATTTGGATAGTTCTGTCCCACGCTATATATTACGCTAGCGTTAGCCTCTGTGCCGCATGACATAGACAGTAAAACGTCTTTGGGAGAAGCTACTGATGCTTTGATATAGCCCATGGCGGACTCATATATTTGCTCTGATATCCTACCTGATTGCGCATTCACGTTAGACGGATTAGTTAACTCGGCAGCCCTGTTATATAGTTTAAGAGATTCCTTAGACATCTCAATTCCTCCATTAGCATCGAGGTATACATTCTTCGACATTTAATATAGAAAAAGTTTTTATAACCACAAATGGTAGACTTTATTCCACCGGGTACGCAATTTGCCGTGTCACCTGAACGGGAAGAGCAATTAAAGCAGAAGAGTAATGAAATCACCTTAATATCATGGTCAGTTATTAAAGTGCTGATAGATCTATATGAAAGCGACTTAGGTATGCCGGCAGTAGGAGACTCAAGCGCTAAAACAGGCGATGTAGCTAATAAGAAGAACCATTTCCGCCTGGCCTTGATATCACATGCAAACATGTTGTCTAGATACCGAGCAAATACAGAAGATCCATCTCTTCGCGCTATGCTGCTGCCAAAGCTAATGCAACCCTTCATGGATCACACAGCGCAAGATGGTATAAGCGTTATCCCCGATTTGAATTTGTGCAGAGATCAGCCCGTTGCTAGAGAGATATCGGCTGCGTATGGTGCGTCTATTTACACTGCACCTTATACTTTTCAAATAATGCGCAGTTGGTTCCTCCCCAGCGCCATAACATATGAGATGGTTCCATTGCCGATGGTTATAAGCTTCGTCAGCGACATGATGATCGAGATGTGGTCTGTCATATTGTCTGGCGGAGATAATCTAACTCATTGGACACTCTTCGACTCAATAATAAACAAATTGTCGAAGATACGTACATGTTCGTTCAGTGACATAACGAAGTTAAGTATGAATAGTGAGGATTTCGTTGATATATGCTTATTGCTTAACAATATGAAGGCTATCGTTGCTGGTAGCTGTATTGAAAGTGTTCTACTGTTTTGTGATGTGTTGAAACTAGCACCTTTCCGCCAATCCATAGCAGGGCAAATAAAGTACTTGACGGCTCTTAAAACCCAGCAGGGTCTATAGATTCGCCAAATGTTTGTTTGCTTAATTTTTATTTGTGGAAATGGCTGTACGTGAACGCCCAATGTTAGGAGAGATGCCTGAAATAGAGATAGAAGAATTATTCGGTATGTATAGGCCTCCGGTTATAGTGTGTGGTTCATCTGGGTCTGGTAAAACTGTAATGCTGGTAGACGCTCTACGGAGAAACTCTGTTACCGCCACTCGCATAGTTGTTGTGACAAATAGCTATAGCTCTGTGGAAAATGCGTATCTGCGATCTCAAGTGCCAAAAGCTATAGTGCGAGAGTTTGATGTTAGAACATTAGCAGCTATATGGAATGACATCATAGTTCGGCAAGATAATTATGCAAAGCATACATCTATTGATGCAGTTGATGCATTCGTACAGAAGCATTGTACCGGCAATCCTAATTTCAGAGGTATTCATCTTAAGCTAGAGTCGTTGAAAAATGAACTGTCGGCTGCATTTTCAGGTCAACAGAAGGAATACGATGAAGCCGTTAAGATGTTGCATCATGATATTAACCTGAAGTTTATCGCTCACAACTTTTGGGAGAAGTTACCAGATTTGTCGGAGCAGGATAGGTTGACGGTGCGCGCTTGCCGGTCCACGCCTCCACACCCCATCATATATTTCGATGATGTGACTGCTCAACTATCGTCGCTGAAAACAATGAAGGATAAAGTAACCATACCCATAAGGCACGAGGGAGTGGCGAGCAACACCGAGATGTCACAAAAAGATGCAGCATTGGCGCTACTCCTAGAGATGATGACAAAGGGTAGGCAATACGCTGAGATAGCCTTCTTCGTACATAACTTTAGTACATTCGAATCAAATCTTCGACAGCTAGTTGGACCTGTTGTCATATGCACGACTACGGAGGCAGCTGAGTTTTCCCGTATAAGAACTTTTGGAAGTGCTGCATCCAAACAAGCGCAAGAACGCTTCAAGGCTATAGGCGGTGATGGCATACACAAACTAGTGTTCTTTCCAAATCTTGCGTTCTCTCCTAGTGGCAGCGAATTCGCCGTAATCGCAGCTAAAAAGTATGAGCAGTCTATTCAACACGGATGTCCTAATTGGCAGTTGCAGTTTGCGGCATTGATGAGAGCCGCATCCCGTTATACTAGGCTAGAGGAGAGCGAAGAAATAAGGCAACAAGGAGAAGACAGAACGCGGATGAACGTAGCAGAGTTTCTAGATGTTTAACCGATACGTTTCATTAAATTAGTCTTATTAAGTTCGCCTATACTCAACAACTCTTTGAAATGGTAATAGACGGTAGAATCAAAGTCAGGATCTTTTCCTATTATAAGCTCAACATCTTCCTTCTCGAACCCGATCTTACGCGCCAGCTTAGGAGCCGCAACGTCTACTAGCTTCGCCACTAATGGCTCCAAGCTAGATCTATATTTTTCGCTCGTTCCCTTATTGCATACAAACCAATTGGCTACACTGATGGTTAGAACGGTTATAACTACGATTATAATTATCAATACGCCTAGGTCAAGCGGCGTCAACCGGGTAATAGATTCTAGCATTTATAGTGACAAAAAAAATAGCTATACACGTGTGCGTATACGCATATATTTCTCTATGTAGCACCTGTGAACGTGAAGCGAAGAGACAGCTTTATAGAATGTGTTGGGATGATGAGTCTAGGATTGTCGGACACGTAAACGGGAGTAGGCGTAGCACGGTATGCATCTATATCTATTTCCGTTGGAGATCTAGCAATGACTTTGAACATGTGCGAAGAATCAAAGAACTGACTATCGCCTTGCACAGTAAGACCAGCTACGAGCACAGGTTCTCCGCTGCTCAGCGCATGATCTGCGACTGTAAATCTGGTTTTGAAGTTAGGTGCGCCTACTTGGCGGACAGATTCAATAGGATATATATCGTGTGGCATCTTGAGGGCTTGCTTGTGCTCGTCGAGGAATGTAATTCCCAGTATACCGCTAAGCGTCTTAGGAGCATCTAGCACTATATCTGAATTCAGTATAGTTGTCTCATCCACCTCACTCATGCCATCCAACTTAACTCGACACTTAAAATGTCCAATGGATTGATGACCATCAGTCTGCTGTACATGATCGAAAGGTAAGTCCGTTAAGCGTATGTAAAAGTCTGTTCCTTGCGGCCTTTGCAAGAATATATAAGCCTGAGGTACGTATACTTCCAACAGCTCTATCCGCCAAAATCCCGTGGGCTTGTTTTCGCTTGTGAAAGCTATACCTATATTATCTGTATGAGCGAACGCTCGGTGATCTCGATTAGCGGAAGAAATTTGGAATGTTCTATGCTTCCTGACTTCTCCTGGGATAACCGCCGACAACAATCGTCCATCGAAAATAGGGGCTGCGGCTATACCTTCGCCTCTGGCAGTCGGAGGCTGAAAGGGTGTTCCTACTGGTCCGGACGGTATGCGCGTTGATCCTTTGCCGGGACCGGGCATGACTATATCCTGCCCTGTGTCCTTTACACGTTTCAACTCTTCTCTAGTCTTCTTTAATAGAATCTTAACATGCAACGCAAATGTGTGTTCCTTTGTTAGTGCCTGTCCCCTATCCCTTGCCCTCTGCTTAAGCTGCGGCAACTGCGAGTTAAATAATTCCACCGACGGTTGCAGCATGTATTCTATAGCCTTGTCTATATCCGTCAATTGATACTCCCCCTCAGCTAATAACATAGTCTGTACTTCTGTACGTGCATTCATTTAACAAGATAAAAAATAGAAAAGTTTACTATACTGAAATAATATCACAGCGCGCATTGCACACGTTGCGCTCACGCGTTGCACACGTTGCGCTCACGCGTTGCACACGTCGCGCTCATTCTATATTCTTAGGTATAGGGAAATCGTAGTCTGATGCTGGGATGTATAATTTTTCCCGCATAGACGTGATCATCTCTTGTGATATAGGAGACTTGTTTATCTCATCGAGTGTGTGCTTCTTAGCCCGCCATACTAAATACAGCAGACAATACGGCCCGCAATTAGACCTATCCGAATCCTCTTGATGAGTCGTCTCATTGTATGTAAACTTAATATGCTTATTGATCTTTCCGAAGGCAAGGATTACAGCATTAATCCATTCTTGCATTAATGATAAGAACATTCCATCGGGCAGTGCAGATGTAGGCGTACCTTTAACAAAGCCTGACCTAGGTAATTCACCGTATGAATCAAAGTACTCGATAGTCCCTGACTCTGGCGATATAGCTAAAGCAGTCCAGTGCACGCCTTCTCCCGCTCTATGATCGGTGTTGAATATAAAATGCATCTGCCCCCATTTATCCTCCAGCCATGAGCGCACGATGGCTTCAGGATGAGCCCACGTAGATGTAGCGGGAGGAGTATTGAAGTCGTATGTTAGCACACCTCCAAACACTATTCTACCAGGCGGTTTCGTATTATACGCTATCTGTCTGCCCACTCTAAATAGTATGAAACTGTCTAATAGAGCGGCAAGGTCTCCTGGTCCCTCCAACTTAAACGCTAGCTCACGTATACGATATATCAGCGACTCAAATTCGGTACCTTTCGCTAGTTTGAGCATCCTGTCTACTACACACATCTCATCCGTGCATTTAGTCTGCTGCATTATACGGTCGAATAGGTCATCGCCATTAGGATCTAGTTTGTCGCTCTTATTCTTGATGATAGCATTGAATGCTTCGGCTAGTATCTTAATCTCCGACTTAAATAGGCATTTGTTTTTCTCCGCTCTGCCCAATCCGCATATACTATCAGACATTTAAAATAGAAAAAGAACCGTCGAAACGCGATATTATTTACACAGGCAAAAAGTTGATAGATTTTTATAGAGTTTCCGCTTGCAGGCCCTCAATCACTATCCGGCTCGTAGAAGTCGCGCGTGGGGTACTCCGCCATGTAGAAGTCATCATCATCGTCCGGATGGATCCTCTCCTTCCGAAGACGGGTGATTTTGGGCTTCATGCTAGCGCAATACCCGTTGTGGCTCCAGTACTTACTCCGAATCTTTTCCTTCACCTTCTTCTTCTCCTCCTCTGACGCTACGTCGGTCTTTATGAAGACCGTTATGGTCTCATATTCGCCGGGGTCGGAGCAATATCCGTAGTGACGCTGATAGACCACCTCGTAGTAGAGGCGCCATCCTGGAGCTGGAGAATCATCCGGTACTTCGGCCGCCATGGTAAATCGCGTAGTATTCAAAAGAAGATAAAAAATTCACTTTTACAAAAAAGAACTAGAGATACAATGACTTTAGGTTCGCTGTACTATAACGTCTTGAACATCATAAGAGCGATTCTTGTGTTCTCTCAACGCTTTAACTGCTGCGTCTATCTTAAGGGTTGAAAATTTGCGTGTAAATTTGTATATATCGTATTTACGACTATAAGAGTAGTTACAATCTTTAATACCGTCATATTTATCTGCATATTGATCCAATTCGTCTAACAGATAATCGATATAGCGTTGAGTGCGATCCGAGGTCACCTTGGGATTCAATTTTATACACCAAGTAACACTAGTCATATTCAAGCTAGATATATAGGCTTCTTTTTCTCGTAGCTCTCGTTCATACTTAGCGGCTTTCCTCGCCCTTTCATCGACCACGCTTTTCCGCATTTCATCAGCATTTGGAACATCGGGATCACACGCATCACACATATTCAAGTTACCACTTTTATAAGAAAGCGATCTTAACATACGAAGAAACTTATCATCTCCATTCATAGGGAAAAGCTTACCGCATTTATCACAACTTCGCTGTCTGTCCACGACTACACCTCCCATACTAAGAGAGACTTCCTTGATCAGCCGATGCATTTAGTGGAGAAAAAATATCACTTTTGTAATAGTGCTTTGTATTCAAAAGAGCTCCCACCTGAAGGCAAATGGCCCTCGCGTGACACGCCACTTAATCATACCGCGACCATCGCCAGGAACGGTACACCACAGTATCGCCATGTCGGCGTCAGCGTATTCTACATCCCACATAGTATTCTCCACCTCACACTCCTCGCGTATTTCGGCTAGTATGGGGCCAGAATTCGGCCATGCCTGGATCATCACTGGATTCAACCCCTGCTGAGCCAACTTGTACATCACAATCTCAGAGCCAAAGCGCGGACACAATATCGCCTGCCTTACCGCACGACGAAACCTCTTCAAGGCGACGTTCGACATGTTCTCATAGGCTATTGATGTCGTGTATATACTTTCATTTTCATAAAAAGTGAGCAGGTACGTGTGCACTAACGTGTGCACTCACGTGTGCACTCACGTGTGCACTCACGTGTGCACTCACGTGTGCACTAACGTGTGTTGTGATACATCAATGGACGCCAAACAGGACTGTTAAGT
>Ga0209541_10011368_pt1 | contig 13953 bp, 15 predicted proteins | sample RifCSPlowO2_01_FD_184027 | JGI IMG/M metagenome (GOLD analysis project Ga0209541, IMG submission 184027) | Groundwater microbial communities from Rifle, Colorado - Rifle CSP2_plank lowO2_0.1 (SPAdes) (version 2) | ecosystem: Environmental > Aquatic > Deep subsurface > Groundwater | place... | reverse complement strand
TGACTTGTCCACGCTTTTTAATATTTTCCAAGACTCTTGTTATAATATGAATATCCATGGATAAAATTTTTAGAGTAAAATATGTTGATGCCGAATATTCGCTACTGAAAAAACCTCTCAAGCCAAAATTAACCAAACACGAGGCCTATGGTTATGTTGAAAAAAATGGAAACAATATAGTCGTTTCTTTCATAAAGAAAATACAAAAAAATAAAAAAGAAAAAACATCCACCTCGGAAAAAATAGTTGAAGGGCTAGTTATTCCGGACAAATCATTAATATCAATCATTAAAAAATTTAAAACAGACAAGCTGAATGGAATAAAAAGATTATCAAACATATCGGTGACTTGGCGAGATGTTATACATATAGCGAACAAATCAATACGGGAATGTTCGATTATGTATACGGAAGGTGTTTTGTATAGAATTGAGAAAGACTATATTCTGCTAGAAAACCCTGAAACAATAAGGATGTCTCCACTGCCGATAAAAAATCATCCGCTAGAGAGAACTACTTTTTATATAATACCCAAAACATTCATAACAGATATAGAAGTTATTGAAAAAAATAAAAATGAAAAAAATACTAACAGAAAAAGACAAAGGTAAAAATGTCGTAGTAGAGGTCCACATGTGGGGTGGCGATGATATAAAATATCCACGCGAGAAATATAAATGTGTGGGCGTGTTGATGAAAGACGAGCCGGAGATGATAAGGGTAGCGTTTAATGCAATTAAAAACAAAGTCAAAGATGCTTTGGATATACCAAGAAAGGATGTAATCAGTATAAGGAGGATTAAAAAAAGCGAAATCAAAGTGTTAGATTAAACTCCCGAGGTTCCACCACATCCATAATATTGCTATAGCAATATTATGGATGTGGTGGGGGTTTCTTTGTCTTTAGCTCAAAAGGGCTCTAGCTTCAATATGTTCTATTTCGGGTGGCTTAAAGCGCCTAAAGATGGGCGTGGTTTGAAAAGGTGGCAGAAAAACCCCGCTGTCGTTGCGGGAGTCTGGGTTAATTTTTTTAATTCAACATTAAACCGAGGTTTGTAATTTTTGTCACAGATCAATATTACAATTTGTTTAATTGAGCTAGAAGCTTTTCTTTTGGTGTATCACTAAATAGGATTTGGATTATTTCTTTGCTGTCCGCGTCTTCAATTTCATGCCCATAAAATTTAATTTTGTTCTCTTTCGCTAGACCAATTAATTTATCTCTGGGTATTGTTCTGAATATGTCTAATGCTCTTTGTGTCTCGCCCACACTCCAATTTTCATTTGGCGTGTATGATGAAGAGTATTCTAAATTTACATTATTGTTTGCCATGGTTTTGAAAGTTAAAGGTAAATACAATTTAATTATTATTTGGTAGCGAGGGGTGGCCTGTCGGCCAACCCCTCACACCGGCAGCTGATGAGTTATTTGGAAGAACTGGAATCATTATCATTGCTGCTGTCGCGTTCGGCATCGTGCTCAGCGTCGATTTCATCAGCAATTTCGTCTGGCACTTCAATGCCGTGGGTCTCACTCTCCAGTTTCCCGTCAGATCCGTAGTGATACTCATCGATGTGTCTGTACGGATGCCCCTCGCTTTCATGGGAGCGACTGGGGTATGATGTGTTCGGATTTCGGTCTTTAGCCATTGTCTTCTCACCTCCCTTCGATGCTTATTGTGCTTCTAGTGTGAATCATACACCTCGCTACTGTATTAAGTCAATTACTTATACAAATTATCACACCTCTATTGGTAGAGTGGAGAATGTGGGCTTAATGTGTATGGTATATCAATGTTTTAACCCAGGGTGGTGTCAAGCTCATGATACATTACGAGGCCTTGATTTTAGGGCTTTTTTGTGATATACTGCCGGCAGAAGAGAAGCTCTTTGACACTTCTCAAAATCTAAATAAATTACCACTCTTTGGAGTGGTGCGGTACTAACCTATAGACTAGCCCGCCTTCGCTAAAGCTACGGCGGGCAAAGAAAGGATGCCATCATGAAAAAGATTGCGATTTTCGTCGCAATATTGTTCATGAGTGTGGCGTCCTTCGCAGAGACCGCCACGCTCTTTACCCCGACTTACGATACAAGCGTAAGTTCGGAAACCACTTCTTGGCCGAAGACTTTCGCAAGTATTGAGGCCATTGAGTTCAACACCGAAGCGCTTGCGAGTGTTTCGGTTGAGAGCATGGAATTTCAGATTGATGGAATCAGCCATCGTGCAGTTCGCCATCATACTGAAATCCGCTCGGAAAGGAATTTTTCGTGGTTCGGGTATGTGGAGGGGTCGCAATTTCTCTCGCACTTTGCTGTCATTGACGGCGCGGTGGCGGGGGAGATCTGGCTTCCGCTCTACTCGTCGGGTCCAAATGGATTTCAGCGCTCAATCATTTCGCGCGGTGGAAGAACATTCCTTGCGCGTTATGATGACGCAGAAGTTTCAGGGGGCCTCGCGAATGATGTGGTGCGAAAGCCCATCGTTCGTGTCAGCACTGGCGATACTGACGATATCAGCTTTTTGTATGCTGGTCGTCGGCGGGGCGTGCGCAATCCTCGGTGTTACAATCCGTACATCGAGATTCGTCTTCTGTACGTATATGACCAGACGGCAGAAGATTGGTTTGTGGTTCCGGGTGGTAGTGTTTCCGAACTCTTCGCTCTTGGTCAGGCGACGGTGGATAGAATTAATGCCACCACCGCCAATTCCAAACCGAGCGTAGATGTTCGGGTCCGGCTTGTCGGTTTTTACAAAACCAACAATTTCTACAACAAAGGCTATCTGTACGAAGCAATAGGATTTCTGAGAGAGACGGAAGTTCAGTCTCTCCGGAATGAATTTCAAGCCGATGTTGTTGGAATGTGGGTTGGTGTCGGGAGCGAGGTCAGCAACCAGCTTGGCTTGTCTGGTGGGTTTGATGGTTCGAATAGCGCTTACCATGCAATGATGGTCGGTGGCGGAACATGGGTGGCGACTCATGAGTTCGGGCACAACCTTGGAATGGATCACCAGCCGGAGGATGTTGGAACTGTTGATGACCCGTATCCATTTGCCCGTGGCCACTATGTAAACCTACTATGGAGAACAACCATGGCGGTTTACAAAAAGGAGTATTGCCCAAACTTCTGTGATCCGATTCCGGTCTGGTCAAACCCATCAATCCTCTGGTCTGGATTGCCAACGGGCATAAAGGATGAGAGGGAGAATTGGCGGATGGTCGCTATTACTGGCCCCGTGGTTGCCAGCTACATGGGCGAGTCCACAGGGTGTCTCAACAGCTCTCGCTTGTTCAAAGATTTTGAGAAGTAGTCCCGCCTTGGCGGGGAAATAGCCTCGTGGAAACGCGGGGCTTTTGTATTGCAAACATATCTTCAATTATTTATAATTGAGTATATGCACAAAATATACTCACTTATAATTTTTGGTTTATTATTATTTATTCCTTCAGTATCTTTTGCTTTGACAGGTGCGGCGGTTGTTACTGTTAATGACCCTGTAATAATCGGCGGTAATATTTCCGTTGACGGTAGTATCAGAGCCGGAAGTCGGGCTTGTGATAATGAGGGTGGTGGTATAAGTGACGGCGAACTTTGTAATTGTTGTACGCCGAACGACATTAACATTTCTCCATATTGGCAGACATGTCAGCTTGCAAGTGCCATATATGAAATAAAAAATTCAAGTGGAACGGTGGTAAAAAGCGGAACTCTGACTCTTGGAAGTCCGCAAAGTAGTCCGGAAGGGTGCCATCTTGATTGCGGTGATTTTGCCACCGTTTGTAGCCAGACTAGAAGCTTCTCATTTTCAAGTTCAGGACTTGCCCCCGGTAATTACACCGTAACTGTTACTTCCACGGATTGTCGCGGGACAAATACCGGTTCAAAATCTTTTACAATTTATCCGACACTCACTGCTTCGTGTTCGGCTAATCCACCCGAGCAATTTGTGAATGAAGATGTAATATGGATGGCATCAATCTCTGGCGGGGATGCAGGAGTTACTCCAACATATTCTTGGAGTGGAGATCTTGGTTTATCTGGCTCAGAATCTACTACGGCACCCAAAAAATACTCACCAGACGGTACTTACAAAGCTAGAGTCACAGTCACATCAGGTTCTCAAACAGCGGTATCACCTGATTGTTCAGTAAAGATAAAACCAGCTGAACAAGCTGTAGTCACTGGCTACCACGACGGCGCGATGGGTGTAGTTTCTTCCGAGTCGGCATGCAAAGCAAACGGCTGGGCGACCTATTCTGGAGATACAACGATTGATTTGGATATTAGAATTCTAAAAGATGGCAGTGAATTATTGGTGGTAGAAAAAGCCGCAAGCCTCCCAAGGGGAGACCTTACCGGTGTCTGCAGTGGAGGCACTTGTGCTTTTGACATTGCTCTTGCCGGCTATCTTTCTGATGGAATAAGCCACCAAATAACAGCGCAAGCTCGTCATTTGGGCGTAGACAATAATGCTTGGAAAACGCTTAGCACTTCACCAAAAAGCTTAACCTGTCCGCAGACGGTAACTGTCAGTTATCCTCCGGATGTTACTCTCACCGCAAGTCCGAATCCTGTTGCCTACAATACCGCTTCAACTTTGACTTGGACGGTGGCGGGGGGTGCCACATCTTGTACAGCAACTGGTGCCTGGAGCGGTTCAAAGTCTGTTACCGGCGGTTCAGCAAGCACCGGCAATCTGACAAGCGCGAAAACATATAATCTCACCTGCAGTAATGCGTATGGAAACGCCTCGGCAAGCGTGACTGTTAATGTCAACGCGCAACAATCCACGACTGGCACCATCGTCGTTAGTTCAAAATATTCTGATGGAACATCCGCGCCAACCACCTGGACAATTACCGGCCCTGCCACTTTGACGCAGAGCTCTTTGTCTTCGGGCAGAACATACACCAGCCAGCCGACCGGTGGATACACGATTGGGAATATTGGAAGCAAGTCCGGATACACATATGCAGTGACGCCACTCACTTCAGACTCACTTTCTTCCGGAGGAACTCTTACATTTAATATTACATACACGGCGACACCTCCACCCCCACCGGACGAACCTGATGGTGGCGAGCCAGATGGCGGAGGCGGTGATAATCCGCCGGGCGGTGGTGGAACGGTAGATATTACCTGCCCAGTGACGGCAACGGTTGGTCAGGTTGCGAACTTTAGCGTCGGTGGCGGAAATACAGGGGTGTTTACCTGGACGGCTTCGGGTTCGCCAACCCCATCTTCAAAAACTGGCAACGAGTTCTTCTCGACCACTTGGTTGTCCGGCGCCGGCACCACAGCCACAGTGACGGTGGTAGATTCAGGGGGATCTGATAATTGTTCTGTTGAAATCATAAACTCAACCCCAGACTTCACTATTTCTGTTTCAGACCCAGATGTTTATTTGCCTTCTGGTGTTTCCGGTAGTCATATTGGTCCAACATTTACAGTGACTCCGTATAATGGATTTGACAGTCGAGTATATTTCAGATTTGAAAGCGTTACTCCTGCTATACCCGGAATGGATACTTCAAATGAAATATTTAATCCGGAATATTTGGACGATACTGGCGGTACATATTATTCAGGAACGGTCATGACCCTTTCGTTCTCAAGTGCTGTCCCTGACGGCGACTATATAATAAAAGTTCGTGGCAGGAAATTTGGGGGTGGTAATACCAAATATAAAGACTTCAACTTACACGTTGCTGGAGATGGCACGCCTCCTGATGAAGGTCCGGGCGTAATCCCGCCGTTTGAAGAGTTTTAATATTTGCTCGTAAATTTATAACATAACAATGTTATAAATTTACGATTTGCAAATATTAACCCCGCACCAATCCCAGGGCGAGAGCGTGTGCCGAACAGGCACTTACCTTTCTGGGCGAAGCTCGAGCCCGTATGACCTCTGGTGCTAGGGTAGACGGGTAGACGAACTTGTGTCGGGGCTTAAAGTAAGAACGAAATAATAAAATCAAAAACCACTCCGACCGCAAGTCGGGGTGGTTTTGGTCTGTGTAGGACCACTAAGAAATTTGAAGACAAAATAAATATCAAAATATCAAACCAAAACAAAATATCAACAAACAAAAACATCTGCCAGTACAACCCATGCTATAGCACGAGTTGTACTGGCAGAGCCAAATCTACTCTCCTTCCTAGACCCTCTTTTTTATTGACATTTTTCACCATAGCTCTTTTGTCTTGCATCTCTTGTTCCATCGTGTTAGTATGACCATTACACAGCCGTAGAAGATAGGCAAGCGAGTAGACAGAATGGGGTAGACAGTAGATGGAGCATACCAGACTACAGCCTACTGACTACCGTCTACCCCAATAAGTCCTATCCAGGTCGAACTAATTTTGCGCCTCGGCGCAGACGACTTCCTACGCAGGAAGTTTTTTAATTAGGCTGTTTTAAGTAATAGATAATAGATATTAGACAATAGTTCTAATAACTATTAACTAACAACTAATATCTAATAATGTATGGCAGTATCAAAAGCTAAAAAGAAAGAGATTCTAGAGAATCTCAAAAACATAACTTCAAAATCCAATTCTTTAGTCTTCGTAAACTTTCATGGACTCGGGGTATCTAACACCACTTCCATGAGAAAAGGTTTAAGAGACAATAAGGTCGGATATGTTGTTGCCAAGAAAACTCTGATAAAGAAGACGTTTGAGGACGCGAAGTTTTCTGGAGAACTTCCGGAACTTACCGGAGAAATCGCCATCGCTTATGGAGATGACCAGATTGCTCCGGCACGCGAGATCTATAATTTCCAAAAAAAATCCAAAGACGGTCTAACGATACTCGGCGGGGTCTTTGATGGAAAGTTTATAGGCAAAGAGGCAATGATGGGCATCGCGACCATACCACCACTTCAGACACTCTATGGCCAATTCGTTAATCTTATCAATTCACCGATACAAGGATTGGTTATAGCGCTCGACTCGATAGCCGGGCAGAAACAAGGATAATCTATTTAAGAACTTGTTTTTACAAGATTCTTAATATAAATTCCAAGCACCAAATCTCAATTCCCAAACAATCTCTAATGTTCGAAACTCTAAAAACAACGGAACAAAAGGTTTTAGATTTTGAGAATTTGGATTTTGGATTTGTTTGGAGTTTGTCATCCCTACGGGAGATCTTCCGAAGGGAGAGATATTAGGATTTAGATATTATTAATTTTTAACTAAAAATTTAATTTATGGACGAAGAAAATAAAAACACAGCTTCTGCTCCGGCAGAAGACACAAAAGAAGTTAATCCACCAAAGGAAAATGAGCCGAAGGCCGAAGAGAAAGCAACTCCTGCCCCAAAAGAAGAAAACAAGCCCGCTCTTGAGGATGTAGAAATTCCTACAAAATTCAAAACACTCGTTGACTCAATTGATAAAATGAGCGTTCTGGATTTACACGAACTTGTAAAATTGCTTGAAAAGAAATTCGGAGTCTCGGCTGCCACAGTTGCCGTTGCCGGACCGGCAGCAGGCGCGGGAGCAGGAGACGAAGAAAAGAGTGTATTCAATGTAGAACTTGCTGACGCCGGAGCCCAGAAAATTGCTGTCATTAAAGCCGTTAAAGAAGTTCTCGGTCTTGGTCTTAAAGAAGCCAAGGACCTAGTTGACGGCGCTCCATCCATGCTCAAAGAAGGAATGAAAAAAGCAGATGCCAATGAACTCAAAACCAAAATTGAAACAGCAGGAGGCAAGGTTAATCTAAAATAACCACAAACTCCAATAAGAAGCCCCGCCTAACTTTTGCCAAGTATCGCAAAACGAAAGCGGGATTTTCTTATGTCAGAATATTTGTCTTGCGAAGTGCGGGGCCGAATAGGCCAACCCTTTTGCGCGAAGCGCTTCGCAGAATAAGTCTCTCGCAAAAGTTGGGCTGGGGCGGAAGAGCTCAAGAAAAAGATAGAAGGAGCTGGTGGAAAAGTAAATCTAAAGTAACCACAAACTCTAGGCGCTAGGCGGTAAGATAGCCGAAAGCTACAAGCTACAAGCTGAAAGAAAGACTACCAAAAAACGGCTCTACGGGGCCGTTTTTTGGTTGGTACTTTTCTCTTTTCTCTTTTGCCTTTCCTCTGCGAGTATTATTGTATAATACTCGCATGGACACTTTAGCAAAATTATTTGGCAGTTCGGCCAAGGTTAAAACCCTGAAGCTTTTCATATTTAATCCAGAGGAAATTTTTGAAACAAAAGAGATTGCCCAAAAAGCCAAAATAAATTCAAGAGAAGTCAGGCCTCAAATAAACATTCTGAAAAGTGCCGGCCTTATAAGAAAAAAGAGCGCTTTCAGGGAGGTTGTAAGAAAGAAAGACAAGCACCCACGTAAAAAAAGAATTTCCGGATATTGCTTAAACCCGGACTTCCACTATCTTTCGCAGATTAGAGCTCTTCTCGGCAGTTCTGACCCCGAGAGTTTGAAAATGGTGGAAAAGAAACTGCGTGACGTCGGCAGAATAAAACTCATTATTGTTTCCGGTTTCTTTATTCAGGACCCCGATAGCAGGGTAGACCTTCTCGTTGTTGGAGATGGAATAAAAAAGAAGGTAATAGAAAATGCTGTTAAAACAATAGAGGCCGAAATCGGCAAAGAGTTGCGCTATAGCGTCTTTGAAACCTCGGAATTTCAATACAGATTGAGCATATATGACAAACTCTTGCGGGATATTTTGGAATACCCGCATAAAAAACTCGTAAATCGTTTGGAGGTTTAGAGGTTGGAAGAGAAAAGGCGAAAGAGAAAAGAGAAAAGATAAGATGAGAGAAAAGGCGAAAGAGAAAAGGTGAAAGGGAGGCGCCAGGCCTCGTAGGGTATTCTATGTGGTGCCATAATAGACGGAGAATACAAAATGGCTTCAAACAAGATAATTTTCAAGTATTATCAGTGTTAATTGGTTTTAAAACCATATACTTTCAACTTTTATCTTTTATCTTTTAACTCGCGTCCGCCACTGTGGCGGGCGCGTTATCCCCACCCTATCCACACTTTGAGTAGAAAGGGTGCTATTATTTACACATAAATTTAAAGGTCGTTTAGCTAAGAAATTAGCCAAATTTTAGGGTAATTATGAGTTTACACTGCCCTTTAGGGCAGAAAAACGCTATATGACAGTATCAAACTGGAGCGCAGTCCTGACACAATCTTTTCAAGAATTGTGGTCTGGTGTAATCGGCTTTATTCCTAATCTGGTTGTGGCAATAGTTATATTTATTGTCGGCTGGATAGTGGGAGCCCTTATAGGCAAGTTGGTAGCACAGATTATAAGATCTTTGAAAGTTGATAGCGCCCTACGAAGCGCTGGTGTTGAGGACACTTTAAGAAGGGCCGGTTTCAGACTTGACTCCGGAATATTCTTGGGAGGTCTCATCAAGTGGTTCATCATTGTTGTTTTCTTGGTCGCCTCTTTAGATGTTCTTGGACTTGAGCAAGTAACCGTATTCTTGCAACAAGTAGTCCTTCTTTATCTGCCCCAAGTTATTGTGGCTGTTCTTATACTTTTGGTTGCTGCAGTTATCGCTGAAGCAATGCAAAGTGTTGTAATGGGCAGCGCAAAGGCCGCACATGTTGGCCACGCTAATCTCTTGGGTGCCGTAACCAAGTGGGCGATTTGGGTTTTCGCAATTCTTGCCGCACTATATCAACTTGGTGTAGCACCAGTCTTTCTGCAGACCCTCTTTACCGGAATAGTGGTAGCATTGTCACTTGCCGCAGGCCTTGCCTTCGGTCTAGGTGGACAGGATGCCGCTAAAAGGTTTATAGAGAATCTAAGAAAAGACATGTTCGGTGATAGAGAATAAGATGAGCTACAAGTCCGACCAAAGTCGGACTCCGACCACGGGTCGGAGCTACAAGCTGAAAGCTTAAAATCTAAAATCAAAACCAAAATCCGCCCTCGGGCGGATTTTGGTTTTGGTCTTTGAGCTTGACTCTATAATGGTTTTTCTGCTAATATATCTCGCGTATCGGCTAAGTCCTAATTTTGCGTTTAAACGGCGCAATTTTTCAAAAGCCGCCTTTAGTGGCTATTTGTGTTTGTGGCCATAATTTCAAAAAATTAGGTCTTGAATTGATACTTTGGGGATATTATTAGTTAGTATTATCTATTCTTGTGCTTGGATTTAAGCCGTTCTCGCGCGCTTAAATCTGAACGCTAGAAAATAAAAATATGACAGAAGTATTTGATAGGTCCAAACCGCACGTAAACGTGGGCACAATTGGCCACGTTGACCACGGCAAGACCACACTTACCGCAGCCATTCTCCATGTTCTACACATGGCCGGCAAGCAGGTAAAATTGAAGGGTGTTGATCAGATTGACAGCGCCCCAGAAGAAAAAGCAAGAGGTATTACCATTGCTCTTTCTCACAATGAGTATTCAACAGACGCTAGGCACTATGCTCACATAGACGCCCCTGGCCACGCTGACTACATTAAAAACATGATTACGGGTGCTGCCCAGATGGACGGCGCGGTTCTTGTGGTTGCCGCTACGGACGGTGTTATGCCACAGACACGAGAGCACATTCTTCTTGCCAAGCAAGTTGGTGTTCCTAAGATAATTGTCTTCTTGAACAAAGTAGACATGGTTTCTGACAAGGACCTCGTTGACTTGGTTGAAGAAGAAGTCAGGGAGCTTCTTAACAAATATGAATTTGACGGAGCAAATGCTCCTATCATTAAAGGCTCCGCTCTCAAAGCTCTTGAATCCAAGAGTGTTGATGATGAATGGGCAAAGAAAGTTCTTGAACTTGCCGATGCTCTTGATAGCTATATTCCAACTCCAGTTCGAGAAACCGACAAGCCATTCCTTATGCCGGTAGAAGATATCTTCTCAATTGAAGGTAGAGGAACGGTTGTAACCGGAAGAATTGAGAGAGGAATTGTTAAAGTTGGTGAGGAAGTTGAAGTAATCGGTTTGAAAGCCACTCAAAAGACAACAGTTACCGGTATAGAAATGTTCAATAAATCATTGAGTGAAGGTATGGCCGGAGACAATGCCGGGATACTTCTGCGAGGTCTTAAGAAAGAAGACATCAGCAGAGGACAAGTTTTGGCCAAACCGGGTTCAGTTACTCCACACACAGAGTTTGAAGCGGAAGTCTACATCTTGAACAAAGATGAAGGAGGCCGTCACACACCTTTCTTCTCTGGATACAAACCACAGTTCTATCTACGAACAACTGATGTTACCGGCGAAGTTACTCTTAAAGAAGGTGTTGAAATGGTTATGCCTGGCGACACCGTTACCTTTAAAGTTAAATTGGTAGCCCCGATTGCTCTTGAAGAGCAACAGAGGTTCGCCATTAGAGAAGGTGGCAAGACTGTTGGAGCCGGAGTTGTAACAAAGATTGTTGCTTAATAGTTGATGCGCTTGCCTCCAAAATAGGCGAGAAAGAAATCACGAGAATTAAACAATGCCTAAAGTAAGTACTTCAAAAACAAAAAAGAAAGCTACCAAAACCGCGAAAGTGGCGAAGGTAGCGAAGGTGGCGAAAGTCGCTAAACCTTCAAAAGAGGAAGTTACATCCAAACTTCGGATAAGGGTTCGCGCCTATGAAAGTAAAGTTCTTGATGCTTCTGTCAGACAGATCATTGATACGGCGCTTCGCTTTGATGCGCAAGTCCTGGGGCCAACACCTCTTCCAACAGAAATAAAAAAGTATACAGTCAATAGAGCATCTTTCGTCTACAAAAATGCGCGAGAACAGTTTGAGATGAGGATGCATAAAAGACTCATTGATATCTTAAATCCTTCACCGAAACTCATAGAAGCGCTCACTAACCTAAGTTTGCCTTCAGGGGTAAATATAGAGGTGAAGATGATGTAATCAAAACGCGGAAGGTCGCCGGACAAGCGCTGAATTACACAGAAAGCGACCAACAGGAGGCTAAACCTCCCACGGGAGGTTTAGCCTCCTGTTCCAACCCACAGTGTCCCTAACACCTAGCACCTAAAACCTAGCACCTAACACTTAACACCTATGCGTTTTATTCTCGGAACAAAAGAAAAAATGACTCAAGTCTTTACCGCTGACGGTAAGGTTGTTCCGGCAACTGTTATTGTTGCTGGTCCGGCGGTTGTCTTGCAAGTTAAGACGAAAGAAAAAGATGGATACAGTGCAGTTCAGATCGGGTTTGGCGAGAGAAAAGAAAAAAGAATAAATAAACCCCTGAAAGGTCACTTTAAAAATCTTGGCAATTTCAGATTTGTTAGAGAATTCAAGATGGCTGACACATCTGCTTTCAAAGTCGGAGATAAAATAGATCTTGGCACTTTTAGCGAGGGTGATAAGCTTGAAATCAGTGGAATTTCCAAAGGCAAGGGCTTTCAAGGCGTTGTAAAAAGACACGGATTTTCTGGAGGCCGAAGAAGCCACGGCCAGAAACACTCCGAGAGAGAGCCGGGATCAATTGGCACCGGTGGAATGCAGAGAGTTATGAAAGGAATGCGAATGGCCGGACGAATGGGTAGCGATAGGGTTACCACCAAGAAAATGAAAATTGCCAGTATAGACCAAGAGAACAATCTTCTGATAATAAGAGGAGCTCTTCCTGGTAGAAAAGGGACACTTCTTGAAATAAGTGCAAAATAATGACAACCGCAACAACAAAAGAAAACAAGAAACAAAAAAAGGAAATATCTCTTGATGCGGTTGTTTATGACAGCAAGGGAAAAGAAAGTTCCAAATTGAAACTTCCGGCAAAAATATTCGGTTTGCCATGGAATGCTGACTTGGTTCACCAAGTAGCGGTCTCTTATGCTTCAAACAAGCGCACCCCAGTAGCAGATACGAAAGACAGGGGTGATGTTAGAGGTGGTGGCAAAAAGCCGTGGAGACAGAAAGGAACAGGACGAGCAAGACATGGTTCAAGGCGTTCTCCGATATGGAGAGGCGGTGGGATTACTTTTGGTCCAACTAAGGAAAGAAATTTCAAGAAAAAAATAAACGCCAAAATGAAATCCAAGGCGCTTTTTGTAGTTTTGTCCAAAAAATGGAAAGATGGAGACGTAATGTTTGTAGATGAAATATCTCTAAAAAACCCAAAGACAAAAGACGCAAAAAGTATTTTAAAAAATCTATCATCCGCTCCGGGTTTCGGAATGGTTCGGAAGAAGAAAAATAACTCTGCATCTATCTTATTGCCGGAAAAACAGCTCTCCGTATCAAAAAGTTTTGCCAATTTTAGTAATTTGAATTTGAAACTGGTAAAAGATGTTAATGTTCTGGACTTATTGGATTATAAATATGTTATTCTGGTTGGTCCGGAGAAGTCGTTAAAATTTTTGGAATCTAAAGTAAACCCCGTTAGAAGCTCACGCGAGGCATTAAACCCTGCATTCGCCAAAGCTAAACCGCATTCACGAGCGCGGCAGGTCGCGGGGCGTTCTGCTTCTAACGGGGTAAAGTAATATGGCAATTTTTGGCTCAAAAAAGAATAAAGATTCTGTAAAGGACTCTGCAAACGAGACAAAGGTGAAAGATGTAGCTAAAAGTGTCACAGCTCTCCCTGCTGGTGTTTCCGGAGATGCTTTTATTCTCATGATAAAAAATCCGCGCATCACTGAAAAAGCCACTCTTCTTTCCGAGAAAAATCAAGTTTATACCTTTGATGTTGATTCTCGGGCAACAAAAAATGAAATAAAAAAAGTTGTCCAGAAGCTTTATGGAGTAGTGCCGATTAAGGTGAATATTGTTAGGGGTGCCGAGAAAAATGTTTCTTACCGAGGTAAATCCGGCAGGAAAAGTGCTGGCAAAAAAGCCTATGTTTATCTAAAGAAGGGAGATAAGATAGAGTTCGTCTAAAGAATTATGAAAACTTATAAACCAACAACAGCATCAAGAAGAAGTATGACCGGTATATCTTACCGAGATGTTTTGACTTCCGGAAAACCACACAAGAAACTAACTTCTGGTGGCAAAAGATCTGTTG
>Ga0209541_10011366_pt1 | contig 13955 bp, 18 predicted proteins | sample RifCSPlowO2_01_FD_184027 | JGI IMG/M metagenome (GOLD analysis project Ga0209541, IMG submission 184027) | Groundwater microbial communities from Rifle, Colorado - Rifle CSP2_plank lowO2_0.1 (SPAdes) (version 2) | ecosystem: Environmental > Aquatic > Deep subsurface > Groundwater | place... | reverse complement strand
CCATGTTCAAACAACATTTTTCCTGGAACATCAAATTGTCCTTGTACAAATGGTTTCAAAGTTTTGATAATGTCTTCTTCAATCCCACCAGCAGAAGTTACCAGAACATCGACTTTTTTGTTCTTAACTAAGTATTTGATTATCTCTCTTACGCCAGAACTGACCATATTGGAAGTGTAGACTAAGAAAATAACTGCTTTTTCACGCTGCATTGCTTTTACAATATCAATTCCCTCCGCTAAATTTGCTGCCTGAAAGCCAGTGCTGGCATAACTTTGAATGAACTTTTGAAAATTGAAGGGCTGTTCGAAATCATATCCTTCAATTTTGGGATGCCCTTCTAAAATCATAGTTTCTTTCGGTGAATATTGTGCATGTTTATTTTTTATGTCTTGAATATTTTTGAGTTTCATGGTTTACCTCGGAATTATGTTTTTATTATTGTTATTGTCTTTATTATTTTGATTACTATTGATTAATAAAAAATGATTGGATTTATAATAGGTTATTTCTAGAAAAAGTTCAATTAACTGCCCGATTTACGTACTGAATCCATTAGATACTAGAGAATATAGGTTATTTTTAAACTTTCCTATTAATTATCTATCCTAACAATCCTTTTCCTTTATAATGTTCAAACAATCCTTTAATCTTAGTAACCATTTCTCCATGTTCGGGAGTAATATCTCCTCTTCCCAAATCAGTGTATAATAGTGGTCTATCTGACAGGGTTCGAGCAGTATTAACCATCAATTCAGTCATCCCATGAAAATCATCACGATGGACTCCTTCTCGCATCAATCTTTTTTCTCCTTCCCATACCCCATTATTATGCCAAGCAATTAAAGGAAGAATGATTCCTGCTGTTCTGTAACCCATGGCGTAATACAATGATCCTTCACATCCACCTCCATACATCCGCACCTGTTGAACTGGGAAGTGATGTTGATTTTCTTCATCCATTCTTACCGGCATATTAAAAGCTGCTTCTCGAAGTAAATGTACGGCTGCAAAATCAAAGGCAGGTGTTCGGGCATCTCCGGTTCGAATAACTACTCCCCCACCTACTTTAGCAATAGTATCAACAGGACCTAGAGGATCTTTTCCATTTCTCCTAGCTTTGTAGGAACTAGTTTCAATAGAATACACAAAAGTATCTTGAGGAATAATTCTGGATGATGCTACACCATACGCTCCAATAAATCCAATCTCTTCCGCTCGATGAAGAACAACATAAACATCAACAAGTAGTTGTTCTTGAGCTATTTGATTTAATGCTGCAATAGAAGTTGCTACTGAAGCTAAATCATCCAAAGCTGGACCGCGAATAATATCATCTTTTCCTACTACTAAAGACGGAAGAGCTAAGGTGGCAAAAGTAAAATCGTGTGCATTTCTAGCTCTAACCAAATAACGATGATGGCCTTCTTCGGAAGGTTCAGGAAGTTCTTCTATAATTGTACCTCTTTCTTTGATTACTTTATCTTTTTCAAACCGACAAAGATCTACTCTAGATTTAAGCATCAACTCAGAATTTAAACCACCGTACATAGTAACTTCTACATGTGCAGGTTTGGGATGTCCCGTAACGAGAAAAGCGGGATGGTCCATATGAGAAACATAAGCGATGCTATTTTGAGGACGGGTTTTGTCTTTATCACCTTTGTAATGAGCAATAATATTACCATTTTCATCTTTTTGAATAGATACTTTAGAATTTCTTGAAAATAATTCATCTAAAATTTGAAGAGATTCTGCTTGAATCAAATCTTCAAAGAAGGAAGCAGTTGGATGTCTCGCGATTCTTCTTAACAATTTCAAATCAAGTGATTCTGCCATGGATGCTTTTTTTCTAAGCTTCTATAAAAATATTACTCTTTTTCACTAAGAAATTCATTCAAATCAACACTTTCATACTCCGGCAGCAAACCCTTTCCATAAATCAATCGGGAAAATGCTTCTGCTTCCATCTTTGCTCCTGTGAGCGCATGATGTGGTTTTGGTTCAGAAGGCAATCCAACATAGGCAAAGATGGCGTCGCTATTTAAAGTAGAATTACCTTCTTTATCAAGAGGTGGATCTACATCTCTATTTAACATGTGTATTATACATGCACTGTGTAAATCCACTCCTCTATGTTTAAAAGTATAAAGCAGCCGCAATCTTCTCATATTAGCTTCATAAAATTGTAAGTCAAATGAAGCAAAATTTTCCCCAGCAAGAATTCTATCTGAACAAGATCTAGCCCAAGTATCAAATCTTTTAATCACTTTTTCTAAAGATGGACGGCTAGGACTTCCTATTTCAGCCACGGTAAACCCATTTATTTCCAAAGCTTTGGAATCAATTTCAGCCCCTTTCCATATACGAGGTTCTTCGTAAAAGACATTTGTAGGATTATTGAAATCCACTGCGCCCCAGGCAATAATGGCATGCTTTTCAGGATTTCTTCCTGTAGTTTCATAATCGAGAATGATCATATTGGTTGCTATACTATTGATCTTAATAAACATTTTTGGGAGAATTTTAGATAAATAAGAAATGAACAATACCTCTTCTTTCATAATCTTTAAAAAGATACTACTCAAAAATAGTACACTATGGGCTGGCTAATAAAAGGATTGATTTTTACCATTATCTTATTACTAGTGGCTACAGTAGGAGTATTTTCTGTAGGGGATAAAAATTTACCCGCATCAGTATTAGGAGGATTGGATAAATCTTCTCCCAGTGATTGGGTCAATGAAAACCAAATTAAAGTCTATAAAGATAAAATAGTTTTAGACATTTCAGACGCTACCTGGGCTTCTTTTGCTAACACTAAATCCATGGATCCAGTTTTTGATGCTGACGCTAATGCCATTGAAATTCTACCAGAAGATCCTCAATCTATCAATGTGGGGGATGTAATTTCGTATCGTACATCATACGGTACTTTGATACATAGGGTAGTTGAGAAAGGAGTAGATGAACAAGGAGTTTATTATTATGTGAAAGGGGATAATTCTTCATTACGAGATCCATTCAAAGTGAGATATTCTGATGTTAAAGGAGTTGTGGTAGCTATTATTTACTAAGATTAACTAGATCAAGAGAAACTTATCTCTAAAATATTTTATCCCATCTTAGTGGAACCGGAACAAGTGTTGAGTTTTGAGGAATTTAACCACCCACATAACAGTGAGCTAAGATGGAAAGCAGAAAATGGATTTTGGTGTTCTATGCCACCGATCATTGTTTCTTCCCTACCTTCTGTGTATACTAAAATTCCCAAGTAGTCGAATATTTGATGGGGAATTTTATATATATATAACATGCCATTATCTGTTCGGAGTTTATGGCATTTTAGTATATTATGGAAAGTATTACTATTTTCTGTACAATGGACATTCCCGTCTTATGGCCGCGCGGGAGTTTGAAAAACCATTATTTGGATTAGTAGCGGAGAATGATAATGAGATCCCATTTGAAGAATTAACTGGAATAGTGGATTCTTTTAGTCAAAGAAGAACACGGAACACTGTTACGCTAGGACAACTGCTAACTACAATTCTTATTCTAAAAGTCTTACCGCACCCCACCATTACCGAAGATAGGAAATGGGAATCACAGCCAGATTACCTCATCCAATAATTCATGAAATGGGAACAGGGAAGAGAAAAGGAGTATTGCTAAACCCTTTTCAAATACGCTGTATTCCCATCCGAAATGACAAAAACATTAATTTTCTGATCAGAGTCAGTTCTTTTCGCTTCACGTCTAAGTTCATCAACTTCTCTTTCTCGTAATAGTTTAGAATGGTCAAAGAAAAGACTTATTTCCGGTTTAAAGAAATCAGAAATATAAAGATGTCCTAAAGCAGAGCCAGAAACCATCCAAAACACGGGTTTACTTTCGCAAGAATGTACCATCTGTACTTTCCTTTGCCGACTCATTATTTCTGAAAAAACAGTATTCATGTGAAGATCAAAAGAACTATCTTCGACATTTGGCAAAGTCCATTCTGTTTTCTTTAATAATTGTTCCTGAGCATATGCTACTGTAGCTTGAACAATTACACCTTGTTCAACAGTAGAACCTCGAACTGAAACAGCTTGTATTTCACCTTCTTTCAAATCTCGGTGTAATTTAAAAGAAGCTTCCTGAAAATCCCTGCCTCGATGATATTGCACAAAGTAGTGGCCTTGGGGAGTGCTTATCATTTCCATAATGGGAGCATGATTTGAATCAAAATTCGATAAATGTCTAATTTTGGTATATAGTTCTACTATCCCCGTAAGATCCTGTTCATGTCCTAAACCAAGAGGAGAGTTAAGCGGGGGATAATGTTCACTCGTTACAAGCCCATTATACCACTGGGAATAATTTTGAAGTCTATCTGTTTTAGCAACATTTTTGGAAAAAATATGATATTTTCCAGATATAGCAGAATCAGCAATAACCGTCCTTCTCATTCCCGATATCTCTTCCCAGAGCGAAAATGAAACTTGTGTCTTTACTTCTGTATAATCTAATCCTAACAATGCACAGTAAATTTCTAAAGGAATTTCGGTTTTTATTTTTTCCCTATAGAATTGTTCTTCTTCATTTAAGATAACCTCTTTAAGATCAGAAGTATTTGTGACCTGAGGATACCTACTTAATACAATAGAGGGTATAAGCCCGGAAGCCCCCTCATAATCCTGTTCATGCTCGCTTCGTGCCAGAATGGGAACTCTTGTAGCTCTGGCTTCTGCCACGGTATCAAAGCGTCGAGGAACTAAGATACCGTGGGATGCCACATAATCTCCAATAGTCCTTTTGGGCTGTCCCTGGAGTCGTGCTCTATCTTGAATGTAAATATCTGTCATGATTCCTACAATAAATCGCTTCATTTAAAAGGTTATTTACTGAAAAGTTACAATACCTACATTCAAAATATTTATAACCTTTTATTCATACATAACCCTTCATGCCCCTTCACCATTGGCTCTCCCCCCACTACCTCAACCCTAAAACAATCTCTACCCTCAAAACCAAATTCCATAACGCCAAACCTTTCCTCCATCTTGAACTCAACAACTTCTTCAACTCACAAAAAATAAAACAGATAGAACAAGCACTCAAAACAGAATCATTTGAATTTAAGCAAGCTGATCTTTTTCAATTCTCTCAAACCAAAGATCTCATTAGCACTAAGAATAAAGTTCTGCAAGAATTTCGTGCTTTCCTCATTTCAACAGAATTCATAGATTTTATGGAAAGTATAACTTGTTGCAAACTCAAACAGAAATCTATTGATCTTGCCGGAACTCTCTATAAAGATACTGATTTCCTGCTCTGTCATGATGATCAATTAGAAGGACGTAAAATTGCGTATTTTCTCTATCTTTCTACTATGAAAAAAGATGATGGGGGTACATTACAACTCTACAATTCAATTAAGAATAAACCTACTCAAATTCAGACCACCATAACTCCTCATTTTAACACCTTCGCTTTTTTTCAAGTCTCTCCTAAATCATTTCATAGTGTAGAAGAAGTAACTTCTAAAAAACAACGTCTAGCCATATCCGGGTGGTTCCATGATAAATAGGTTTTATCTTCAAAATCAAGAACTGATCCAAAAACAATTTTTCAGAGAAGGAATCGTAGTTTTATTTGACATACTAACCCCGGAAATTCTTGCCAAAATAAAAATAGAACTTTCCAAGACAAAATGGACCAAAGATCATCATATCCTTACCTACTCATACAGCACTGCTCTTTTAACTCCCGTAATAAAACATCTCATTTCCTCACCAGAATTCCAACATCTCATTTTCAAAATTTGCCAACAAAAAGCCTCTTTATTTCAATTCCAACTCATATCTTGTACCTGGAAAAATTATACTCTTCTTCACGACTCTCAATCAAAACCACCAAAATATGAAATAATCCTCGACTTCACTGATGATTGGGATCCTAAAGCCGGAGGATTTATTACTTATACTAATGGTACGGGTGAGTATACCAAACTACCTCAACATAATAATATGCTGGCAGTCATAAATAGAAAATATCACCCCCATAAATTCATTCAATATTGCAATCATTATGCTCAAGAAAAGCAACGGATGATCTTATTTGGTTCTATTCATCCAAAATAGTAGAAATACTATATACTTAAAATTGGAACTGCTTCTTTTCACGTTGCCACAGTTCAGCTAGATTTTCTGTTCCATTGTAAAACATTTTTTTGGTAAAATAGTCCTCAGGAACTGGTTTTTTAGTCACTTCAGGTACTAGTTGACTATATACTGTTTCTTCTAGATCTAATTGTGCATCAACTATAATCTCCGGAGTAGTTAATACCTCGAATTGAGGTGGAACTAACCGTAAATATGTTTCTAAATGCTTTTCACAGCCAAATACCCATAAAGAATCCTCAAATATTCCCTTTCTTCGTGGAAAAGGCATTTTATGGCGTTGATACGCATCCCAGTACGCAAAATAAATACCGGCTACTGTTGCAGGCTCGGGGCAATTTGGTTTAGCGCCGTAAAAGTCATTATGTTGTGGTTCTCTTCCAATATAATAACCGCAAGAAATTTCATCTTTGGCTGGATCCAGGAAAGTATTTCGATTCATTGAGGATTATTTTTAAGCAATATATTTAATAATTTAGGTTTATTTGTTCATTTTTAAGAACATTTTCAACTATTTTACACTTTTTTCGAGGGTAATTTGAAGCTAATCGACGTTAAATTAGTAACATTTTTATATAACCTATGATTGCTTGCCGTCTATGAGAAAGAGGTATTGGGTCAATAATCTAGATGTTGACAAAGGACACGAAGTAGAATTGGAAGTCCGTAAATTCTTGCTTAAACACTCCTCTATAGTTGATCTAACCCGCCATTCTTGGACTGAATTAGGATTTTTCACCATTAAACGTTATGCTAAAGATGATGATGAACAGTTCATTACGGTACTAGAACGTCTTAACAAGTATCTCAAAAATGTATCTGTTAATAGTATTCGGTATGGAGAAAATCAGAAAGGAAAATCCTATGAACATTATCATTTTAAATTATCTAAAGGAATGAAGGATTTTTTTAACAAAGAAACTCTCTTCTGGCAGATGTATCCTCAACAGGCAAGCAGTTTGTTTTATGGGTTTGAGGATCCTGCTTTTTATAAAAAGAAAGAACTAGTAGCTAATATAATTACCCATAAACATTCAATTTACCTCCATTTAACTGAAAAAGAAAGAAAAGAATTGGAAAAGAAAGGTATTTCTTTTGATTGAACATACAATCAGATTTATTGCTATTTACTATAAAATTTGGCATATATTTATAAATAAACCTTCCGCTAGCGAAATCATGGGATATTTACTACTTGCGGAAAATAGATTTAAACCGACTGTCGAAGCAGAAGATAGACCGGTTTATGAAGGTCCACTGCACGTTCTTGCAACTAAAGCCAGATTTCCCAATAGAGCTACACCTGTTCCAGGGATAAGTAGGCTTACTTCTCAAGATCTCAAAGATTTGTTAGATACTTTACCTACTCAAGTAGATTCAATGTATCGCACTGATAATTATGATATTTACCTCCAAATAAGAGATTCTATGAGAGAAGATGGTTATATCAGTGAAGGTATTATTAGAGTTGAAAGAGAAAGAAAAACGTCAAGAAGATGGTCTAAATTTCCCAATGATGAAAGAAATGCGAGAGAATATGAGGTAATTAGAAGAGCACTCCATTTCTCAGATTTAGAATGTTGGGTTTTGGCTAAACATTGGGAAAATTTCACCTATCATTTAACATCGGCTTTTTCGGAAGAAGGAGAACATTTGCCAGATAATGTAGAAACATGGGCACAACATCCGGATAATGTGGTTTTATTTGGGAGAAGATGATTATTTCTTCTCAAACATTCCTTCGATCTCTTTACTACTAGTTGCCTGCTCCGCTTTCTTATCATCTCTGATTTTAATAAATCGAGGGAAACGTAAGGCTAATCCTGATCCGCAGGTATGAAATGGACTCTTAGTTAATTCTGCTGCCAGAACTTCAACTACAATGAATGGCTCAAACCACACCTCCGGCTCCATTTCTTTTTTAGCATTAACTCGAGCAGGTTTCTTACTAACTTTATGCTTCGATAATAACTTAGGTAATTGTTCGAGCATTTCATTGGTTAATCCCGTACCTAATTTACATAAAGTTTCAAATGTATCATTTTTGGTATTATACGCTGCGCAGAGATATGCACCATAATTTCCAGATCTTTTTCCTTTCCCATGAAAAGCACCAACGATGACTAAATCAAATGTATCGGACATTTCTTTGGCATACTCTTTTTTCCATTTGATCCAATTCCAACCTCGAGTACCAGCTTGATATTCTGAATCTGCTGTTCGAGATTTTACAATCACGCCTTCATACCCCTCTTTGAGCATCTTACGGAAAAAATCATCTACTTCTTCAATATCATCAGTAGTTAATTTATCAGCCAATTGTACGTGTTTAGATTTTTGAACTATTTTAGCCAGCTGTTCGGTTCGTACGGTATAGGGCTCATGTAACATGGATGTTCCATTCAAATATAAGATGTCAAATAATTTTACTTGGATGGGTATTTTTTTGATATATTCTTCAACATCATATTTTCTTCTTCGTTGCATAAGAGTTTGAAAGGGGAGATGATTTCCTTCTTTGTCAATAGCCAAAACTTCTCCTTCAATGACAAATTCTTTGGCTTTGACATTCTGTTGTAAATGTTCTACTAAATCTGGAAATTGGTCAGAAATATTTTCCAATCTTCGCGAAAATAACACTATCTTTCCTTTACTGTTCTTATGCGCTTGGACTCTTTCCCCATCATACTTAGCTTCAGCAGTAATTTCTCCCGGCATTTTTTCAGGAATTTCCGCCAGATTTTCCACTCTCTGTGCTAGCATCATTTTAATGGGTGTCCCTACTTTAATCCCAATCTTACTTATACCTTTGAGCCCTTTCTGGGCAATAGTTTCGGCGATAACGCCTAAATCCGGACAGATATTATACGCTTTTTCTAATTCTTCTTTATTCTTCTTATCACCAGTATAAGCGATAGCTAAAGCGTCTAGAACGGTCATATCTCCTACTCCCATTCTTAAAGTGCCCAGAACTATCCTGCTCACATATTTTGCTTCTAGTGGCGATGCTTTTTGTAATAAAGTTACTAGAATATTACTTTTAGTATCTTGGGATCCCGTTCCGGAAGTTTCAGCGATTTTATGTAATTTATCAAAGAAATCTTGTAACGTTAATTTTCCTACTGGTACAAGCGTTCGTGGTTTCTTTTGCAATACTTTTTCTGCAGTTAAGCCTACATCACCAGTTTCTTGCATTATTTTAGCAACTTTAGAATGTTCTGCTCCACCAGCAGTTGCTATAGCTCTGACAACTGATTTATCAGCCATACCTAAATTAATATCATCAAAATCGGAACAAATTTTACCCAGAGTGAGATACGCTACTTTAGCTACATCATCTATAGGAACTTTCTTAAAGAAATCAGAGAGAATCTCGCGCATCGTATTTCCAGAGGAAGTCTTTTCTAATTGATCATACAATTCTGCTAAGATTAGGAAATCCATGACAGGAATAACTTCGAGAATGTATTTAAATGTTATCGTGTTCTTGGCGGTATATATCCCAATCGTTCTGCTTCAACAATATTGGTATGCATCGATTGATCATGAAGATGATCCAAAACCCAATTATCTAGAAGACCGCTTACTACCCCCCTGCGTGTTGCACCATATAATCCACCAGATACATGCCAATCAATAAGATACGCAGGATATCCCGAGAAGTCCAATCTTACTACAAAGGATCTTCCATTTAATTCTAATTTTTCAGGAAGACGTTCACGTTTTGTTTGATCTAAAACATAGCCAGCAGATACAGAAGCTTCAAGAGTTAACCCTTCCCTTACAAAGTTGGTATGATTTAATCTAAAATAACCCATTACGGTCCTTTCCGCTACTTCGGTTCTATCCAAACCATGCAACCCGAAAATACAAGCTTTAGTGATGACATACGCTTGTAAGCCTTGAAGGCGTAAGGGAATGGTGAATTGTTTTTGGTCGTTAATGTCTTTCATAAGCTCTAAAAAATAGTGGCTGATTTAAAAAAGTATATCCAGAAAAATCACTATTATGAAACTCACTTTACTCCCCTCATTTTACTTACTTCAATATAACCACATTGCCTCTTCCTTTTTTGATCTTCTCAATTAAACCTTTATGTTCCAATTCAGTTAGAATCAAACTAATCTTAGCCTCAGATAAATATAACATCTCTTTACGCAACTCTTTCTGATTAATACGACCATCATGCTTTTTAATAATCTCTAAAGCTTTATCAACATACTCTGGTTCTTCTGCTAATTCCTGTTTGTGCTGTTCCAGCGTCTTATTTGCTTCTACTCTTATTTTTCTTCGAAATAAATTCAATGGCCCATATTTCCTGCGAGCTCTATAAACGCGAATTAAAGCAATGATAAACAAAATTCCTGCAACTATATACGCCCAATTATATGGTGATTCTTCAAAATCAGCCAATAAATTTTGATTACTTTCCTGCAATAATTCTTCCTCTGCCGATAAGTCTGGAAGTAAGAATAAATCATATACAAATTCACCATCATGTACTATAACCACGTTGTCAGTAGTTGCCGATTCTAAACCACTATCCGTTTCAACCGTTTTAGCAGAAATGGTATAATTACCAGGAGATAAAACGAATGAATATTTTCCATCTGGAGATAAGTATTTCTGAGTAGGAAGAGAATTTACTTCTAACAATACATTTTTTTCTGGATCTAAATTGCTATTATAGACAGTTCCTTTAAGTGTTGCAGCTAAAACCAGTGAGCTAGAAACTAAAACAAAGATTAAAACCATAATAAGGAAGATATTAAGTACAGATTTACGCATAATTGAAGAACAGCCCCATTATATAAAAAACTATCCTTTAGGTTTACTTCATAAATAGCTTAAAAAAGCTTAAAGTTAGCTTATTTTAGTGAAATGAAACCAAATAAAGCTTGGTAAAGCGTTAAATGCCCTTAAATGTGCTTAGATTAACCATCATTTTCTTTTAAAATAATCATCTGTAAAGTATCTTTATAAAGTAATATTGATGACTTAACACATCAAAATAACATAGGAGGCATAAGAAAATGAAAAAAATATTCGGAATAATGGTGATGTTCCTATTAGTTCTGGGCGTAATGGCCTTGGCTGAAAAGAATAAAGGATCAGATGTATTAAGTCAAAAAAATGATAGAGTTAAAGTAACTGAAGTTAAGGATAATGAAGACAGTAATTCAGATAAAGAATCTGCAAGAACAAATAATAGAAGAGCTAAAGATAGCTTAGTTCAGAAATTTGATGAAGCCAAAACTAAGTATAAAGAAGCAAAAGATCAGTATGAAAATGACAAAGGAAAATTTCGTGATCTAAAAGAAAAAGGTAAATGTACAGAAGATACCATAGATTGTAAAAGCAAGAAATCAGAATTAAAGAGGGGTGTAGTCAACCATCTATCAAAAACTATTGCAGTGATAGATAAATCACTCCAAAAGATGCTTAGTTTAGTTGATAAATCTACTTTAAGTGATGAAGATAAATCGCGGGCTAAAGCTGATATTGAAGCATTGGAATTACAAGTAACTGCAGAGAAAGATAAGATTGCTGCCATGCAAAATGCAACTAATGAAGAGATTAAAACTGCAACTAAAGATTTGAAAAAAGTATGGCAAGACGTTCAAAAGGAGCAACACAAAATAATTAGTTTACTTATTAGCTCTAAAATAAGCAAAGAAGCTGACAAATTTGCTCAATTTGGAACTGCCATGCAAACTCAAATCGATAAAATCTCAGCAAAAGGTGGAGAAGTTACAGAGTTAAACGCCTTACTCAGTAAATACAATGAAGAAGTTGCATTAATGAATACAGCTACCGGTAAGGATGTAGTGGAAGTTCTAAAACAGATTAAAGATACCCTTCGTGAATTCAAGAATAAATTTAAAGAAATTAATCAAGAGTTAAGTAATCCTGAGACTGAAGAACAAGCAACTGCACCTAGTACCGAAAATACTAACACCGAAACGGAAACTAGCACCGACACAACCAACACTGAAACAGGTACTACTACTGAGACTACCACCGAGAACACCCCAACAACAGATACAGCTAACACTGGGACTACTACGCAAGGATAAAGAAAGTTTTTATGCTTTCTTTATTTTATACAACGAAAGGTGCAAAAATGAAAACAATGATAAACGTGCTTGCTTTGATGTTAATAATCGGTGCTTTGATAGTTTCAGGTTGTCAGACTACTCAGTCTGCAGTGCCTGCTTCTTCAGGAACACCTAGTGCAGAAGAAACTCAGATAAGTACTGCAATAAGTGAAGTTGATGAGTTAACACAGACAAGCGCAGAAATAGACCAAAGTGTTGATTTTAGTGAATTGGAAGATGTCAATTTAGAGTAAAATATTTTCTTTTTTTTTCTTTAATTTAATTTTCTTCAATATTTCCATATAACCAACACAAATATTTATAAAAAGAGGAAATATGAAAGAATCGATGGATTTGAGAGAGTTAAAAAAAGAGGTACAGAAGCTACCAGACATATATGATAATCTGGAACAATTTCAACAGCACTGGTTTAAACCTTTCAAAAAGGACGCCATATCTAAATTCAATTTCTTAAAAAATATTGATCCTATAACCAGAAGAGATATTAATCAGAAATTGGCAGAGATTCAACCCCATATTGATCAAATTAAATCTTCTGGGCAAATTAATGAAAAACTTCGCCGTCATGCTAATCAATTGATAGAGCTGAAATTAACTTCAATTAATGGGGATAGAAAAAGAAGTAAAATGCTCTCCAATAGTATGCTTAAAGACGAAGTATTAAGTTTAGGAAAAACTATCAATGAAGTGAAATCATTTGAAGAAAATTTGATGAAGTTATCTGAAAATTATGAAGACATTAATGAATTACTACATAAAAATTTGTCATTGGAAGAAACTGTTTTTTTCATGGACCTACCCCATAAACTATACTTATACAATTTGATAAATACGGCTAAAGAACATAAAAAGATAGTCAGAGATTTGGGACAACATTTTGTAGCTATCAACAAAGAAATGTCACTGAAGAAAGTACCACACAAATAAAATAATAAAGACCATAATGGTATTAAAATAACTAAAGAGGATGTAAACAAAATGGATTACACTTTAATTTTGGGTTTAATCGGAACAGCATTTATTTTAGTCGCTTTCATCCTTGACGAATTTTATAAAGTATTTAATCAAAATACGGTGCGATATAATTTATTTAACATTATTGGATCTCTTCTTTTGGTATATTATAGTCTCGTTTTCCGCGCCTGGCCTTTTGTGGTACTTAATGGAGTTTGGTTAATCGTAGCCATGATAAAGTTGATAAAGATATTAAAAAAGAAGAAGTAAATGGTAAGAATAATTTTCTTCTTTCTATTCTACTCGTTTAACATACGCTTTTCTTCCGTCAGCAAGAACATGTAATAAAACATGCTGGTTCTCTCCAGTTTCCTCTGCCCGTTCTACAATATTACTCCTTTCCTCAGCCGATACAAGACTATCTTTAGGCATAATAAGACTCACTTCCGGCTTATATAAAACAGATCGGGATACATGTCCCGTAGCAATCAATTCCAATAAAGGAATACTACCTAAAGCTTGTAGAAATTGAACTTTTCTTTGTCTAATACGAACCTCGTTTAGTACTGGTGTTCTGGGAAATCCAAAAGAACCTTCTTCCATGAAACGAAAGAAAAATACAAAAAAGAAAGAGGGAAATCAGCCCCGTTTTCCTGGCAAACCGCCAGGGAGAGGTGGCGGTGGTATACAACTTCCACCACCCGATAAAATAGGC
>Ga0209541_10011365_pt1 | contig 13955 bp, 19 predicted proteins | sample RifCSPlowO2_01_FD_184027 | JGI IMG/M metagenome (GOLD analysis project Ga0209541, IMG submission 184027) | Groundwater microbial communities from Rifle, Colorado - Rifle CSP2_plank lowO2_0.1 (SPAdes) (version 2) | ecosystem: Environmental > Aquatic > Deep subsurface > Groundwater | place... | reverse complement strand
AAAAGGAAGTTTTATTTTACCCGCCGTAGCCTTGGCGAAGGCGGGCTTTGCCCCCAATATACTTGCTATCTGCTCTTCTATCTCTTTTCCGGTAGTTTCGTCATCCTGATAGCCGATAAAATATTTATCCCCGATAATCGTTAAAGGAACTCCCAGTCGGGTAATCCCAAGCCCTTTGGCGGTCTCGGCAAAAAGTTTTTGATTTTCCGCATTATACCAGACCTCGTATTTTGTTATTTTTAATTTAGGATATTTTTCAGAAATATTTTCCAAAAATTTGCTTTCTTTGGCGCAGTGAGGGCAACCGTCGCCCCAAAAATAAATCAGCTCAGTTTTGTCTTGAGCTGAAACTGAAAAAGAAAATAGAAAATAGAAAATAGAAAATAGAATCCCTAAAAAATAAAATTTTTTCATTACCTAGCTGCGTTTTAATCTTAAAGAATTGAACACCACCGAGAGCGAGGAAGACGCCATGGCAACAGCGGCGAATATGGGATTCAGCAAAATGCCGAAAGAAGGATAAAGAACGCCGGCGGCTATGGGAATAAAGGCGATATTATAGAAAAACGCCCAAAATAAATTTTGCTTGATAATTCTTAAAGTCCGCCGGGAAAGCAGAATGACTTCAGGGATCAATCTCAAATCCCCTCTCATTAAAGTAATTTCAGCTGATTCCATGGCAATATCCGTCCCCTCACCCATGGCAATTCCCAGTTCGGCCTGGGCTAAAGCCGGCGCGTCGTTAATGCCGTCTCCGGCCATGGCAACTAACTTTCCCGTCTTTTGCAGTTCCTGAACCTTTTTTGCCTTATCCTGGGGCAAAACTCCTGCCATAATATTTTCGATGCCAACTTGAGCGCCAATGGCTCTGGCTACTTTTTCATTATCGCCGGTTATCATCCAAACTTCCAGGCCTTCTTCTTTTAATGACTTAATCACTTGTACTGCTTCGTCCTTAATAGTGTCAGCGACCGCTAAAATTCCCTTAACTCTTCCGCCGATTGCCAGGATTACCGCCGTTTTCCCTTCTTCCTCTAATTTTGCAATATCTTTCTCAATATCTGCCAAAGATATTCCCAATTCTTTCATCAGCGCCCTATTGCCTACCGCTCCCAAATCTCCTTTTACTCCTTTGCCGGGAATCGCCTCAAAATTTTTAACTTCGTATAATTTTAAATTTTCTTTTTGAGCTTCTGCCATTATGGGTTTGGCCAAATGGTGCTCAGAAAACCTTTCTAAAGAAGCGGCTAATTTCAAAATTTCATTTTTATTTCCGTCAAAAGCCAAAATATCCGTCAGTTCGGGCTTTCCTTTTGTCAAAGTTCCGGTCTTATCCAGGATAATGGCCCTGACCTTATGGGCAATTTCCAAGGCCTCGGCGTCTTTTATTAGAATGCCCCTTTGAGCGGCGTTCCCAGTGCCGATCATAATGGCTAAGGGAGTTGCCAATCCCAAGGCGCAAGGGCAGGCGATAATTAAAACCGCCACAAAGTTGACCAGAGCGAAAACAAAAGCCGGGTTCGGGCCGAAAATCAACCAGACAATGAAAGTTAAAACAGCGATTCCGATGACAGCCGGCACAAAATAACCGGAGACAATGTCAGCCAGCCGCTGAATAGGAGCTTTTGACGCCTGGGCCTGTTCAACCATTTTTATAATCTGCGCCAGCAAAGTTTCCGAACCCACTTTTGTCGCCTCAAAAGTGAAGGCGCCCGATATATTGATAGTGGACCCTATTACTTTTGAACCCGCTTCTTTTGTTACGGGCATTGACTCTCCGGTTACCAGCGATTCGTCGATCGAAGAACGGCCTTCTAAAACCAGACCGTCAACGGGAATTTTTTCTCCGGGTTTTACTAAAATTATATCTCCAACCTGAACTTCTTCCACTAAAATCTCTGTTTCTTTTCCATCTTTGATAACCCTGGCGGTTTTGGCTCCCAATTTCATTAATTTTTTAATGGCTTCCGACGCTCTGCCCTTAGCCACCAATTCCAAATATCTGCCCAATAAAATCAAAGTGATGATAATGGCGGAAGTGTCAAAATAAACTTTCGCTTGGCCGGCAAATTCAAAAAATTTCGGGTAAAAAGCAACCGAAGCGCTGTAAAAATAAGCAGCCAGAGTCCCGATAGAAATTAAAGTATTCATATCTGCCGTACGGTATTTTACAAGCAATAAAAGCCCCCGATAAAATCTGGAACCCACCCAAAACTGAACGGGCGTTGTCAATAAAAATAAAATGAAATAATTATTTAAAAATTCCGGCAGAAATCCAAACCATTCGGGAAAACTTCCCAAAAATACCACCAGCGATAAAGCGCCGCCAATAAAAACTTTTCTCCTCAAATAAGATATCTCTTTTTCTTTTTCCTGTTTTTCCATCGCAAAATGATCATGTCCCTTCATGCCCATGGGAATTTCTTTCTCTGGAATATCTAATTTATAACCGACATCTGAAACCGCTTTGGCTAAAATTTTAGGATTTGCTTTATCCTCGTCATATTCAATCAAGGCGGTTTCCGAACCGAAATTCACCTGGGCCGATTTTACGCCGGGTAATTTTAAAACCGCTTTTTGGATATTCATTGCGCAGGAGGCGCAATGCATTCCTTTTATTTTAAAAACCCCTTTTACCATCGCCTCATTTGCCGTTTAAGGGATATTTTTGGATTAACCTAAATGCCTCTTTAGCTGAATTAACCAAACGGAAAATTTTCAAATCATTCTTGCTAATGGCCTTCTTTTTCCCGTAGACCTCTTTTTCCAGCCAGGAAAACAAGGTCTGCCAGTATTCTTTTCCCACATTGATAACCAAAACAGGATGGCGTATTTCCCTTGTTTGAACGAGCATAATCATTTCAAAAAACTCGTCCAAAGTGCCGTATCCCCCCGGGAAAAAGATATAAACGGGAGCGGCAAAAGAAAACATCACTTTTCTTACGAAAAGATGGTCAAACCCGATTGATTTTTTGACGAATCGGTTAACCTTCTGCCACTCTCTAAGCTTAATATTCAAACCCACCGATTCTCCGCCTCCCTCTAAAGCTCCTTTATTTGCGGCGGCCATTATGCCGGGACCCCCGCCCGTAATAACAGCGTAGCCGGCTTTTGCCAGCATTTTTGCTAACTTCCTTGCTTCCTGGTAATAACGGTTTTTTTCTGGAGCGCGAGTGGAACCAAAAATCGCTACCGCTTTTTTGATGCGAGAAACAAATTTATATCCTCTGGTGAACTCGGCGGTTATTTTGGAAATCCTTTTACCGTTTTTTATATTTTTCACTATGCTTTTACAATCTTATGAAATTTTTTATCGATGGCCTGCCACTTTTTTACATAGCCCTGATACAATTTCCCCCAATGAATATCTATTGTTTTTTGGGAAATGCTTCTGAGCTCGCCGAAGGGAAGATTTTTTACTTCAGAATATTTTTTTGCCATAATTTTAACAACAATTCTTGGGAAGGCCGTATTCCTTCCTCTCTTTAAACTCCTGCTTCTTGCCTTCATTCCACTGTTGGACCGGCCTTAAATACCCCACAATTCTGGAATAAACTTCGCAGGACTGATAGTTTTTCAGTTCTTTGGATTTGCTAAAGCAATCCTGGCATTTAAAGATATTGAGCTTTTCTTCCCCGTTTTCATAAGCCAGAAGAACTCCGTTTTTAATTTCTTCTCCCTCTATCATTATTTCTTTCTTGCAGTCGTGGCAATAATTTTTTTTATTTAAAATCTGTTCGAGCATATAAAAATAAATTTTATAATTTTATATCTCCGACCTTTCAAAAATTATTTCAATTTTATCATTATCTTGCATCACATAATTATCGAACTCAAAATTCGGTTTGCCGTTAACCAACATTTTTAACTGACCTTCCTCGCCAGAGCATTTATCGAAAATACAGTCTTTATTAAATTGTTTTCCCCAAATTTGGAAAAACTTGCCAAGACGAAGATCGCTGGCCATAACTTTTCCCTCAAATTCCATATGAATGACGCTATCCCGATCGTGAGTGTGCAAAGGATTATGGGGAAGCCCCGCCAGGCCGATACCAGCTGGAATTTCTTGAAATTGGCCTAAAATATTGATGCTTTGACTGGCGTGCCAATGAAGTCCGTTTCTGGCGACAATATCTGTTTGCGGCGTTGATAGTTTTGAAAAAATAAACCAGGCCAAAATAACCGCAAAAATTATAATAAAAATTAAGATTTTTTTCATATTATACTCCGCAGCCGCCGCCGCCAGATGGGGCTTCTTCCAACAAACCGTTGGTTGTTAGCCACTGCCTGACCCTTTGCCAGCCCTGGGGCGTGGAAAAATCCTTGCCTGCCACTACTCTGTTATCAACCTCATTCCAATTTTTGCCTTCGGCCGCCTTAAAATAAGTTGCCACATCCAGATAGGTCTGGGGGAACCAGAAAGAATTAAAATATTTATATGCCTCAAAAATCTGGTCGGAACTCGCCCCCTGGCTAGCCATAAGCTCTCCTAAAGCCAGGGCCGCCATGCCGTGATTGCAGTCGGGAAAAGAGACGGGATTGGAACAGCAGGGCCGGTAAGAATTGTCGGCAAAATCCTCCAAAATCAATTGCTGACCGGGACTCAATTTAATAATTTCCGATCTGGAATAAATTTCCATTGCCGGCTTTGTTCCCAGAGTCCAGCCACCCGTGGAAGCGAAGTTGCCTATCTGGTCTGCGCCGTATTTTGTCATTGCGCCTTCGTCCAAAATCACGTTTTTATTGGCCAATCCCAAAGCCCAGAAAAAATTCAAAAGAAAATAGGAATTTTCCGGAGTTATTTTTATTTTTTTACCGGAACCTTCGGTTAAAATTTTAACCTGCTCTGGAGTCAGGGGCTGTCCCGCTTGCTCATAAAGGGCTTTCATTTTATTGAAATCAATGGCGCCCGAAGCCAGAAGCTGGGGGCCCAAATTGCCATAGCTTACATTGGTCGTAAAACCGTTAACGGGATTAATGCTTTCTAAAATATCTGAAGCATTTATCTGGGAAGTTTTCGCTGAACTTACCGAAGCGACTGTTTGGGCTTTTCTCTGGAAAGTAAAGCCGAAATTGAATTTATGGCTGATGACCGGCAAGTAAGCGACGAAAAACAATAAAACAAAACCGATAAATGCCGGTAAAAATGGCTTTATGGCTATTTTAGACGGCTGGCAAACAGCGCAATCTTTATTGGAAATAGTTTGAGCGGAAGAAAAAACGGCAAAAGACAATAATCCCAAAGAAATCACCTTAATTTCCAGCCCTTGGAAAGGAAAAGCCGCCAATCCCCCGCCGACTCCCAAAAGCGAAATCAGGAAAGCCCCACAAACCGGGCATCCCGTGGAAATAGCGCCCAGGAATCCGGAAATTAAACCGTTTCCCAAATTAGCCGGATTTTGGCTGATTTTATTTTTTCCCAGCCAGATTAAAAAAGTTAAAACCAGACCAAAAAGAAAACTGATAAGAACAGTGGAAATTATTGAAGCCCAGTTATAAAAAGCCGTATTGGAATCAAAATAAACTTTGAAGGTGGTTGTCTGGGAAAAAATAAAATAATAAATCGCCAACAAATTAAAACTCAAGCTTAAAGCCAGCCAGATATAAAGCGTCTCTGAAAATACGATTTTAAACGCTGAAATAATTTTAGCCATTTATTGTAATTTTAACAGCTCGGCGGCTAATTCCTTGTTTCTGTTGCCCATATAGGGATCGTCTAATGCATAGCGGACAATTCCCTCTTTATCTATCAAATAATAAGTGTGGCCGGGAAACATTCCTCTGTGCATGGAAGAGTCCAGGGTCAAAGTGTCGTATTGCCTGGAAACCTTGGCTCCCGCGTCAAACAAAACCTTGGCTCCCTTTAAATAAGGCAAATCTTTCTGGGCGTCCACCCATTGTTTTGAAGAGTCAACTACTATGGAAAAAGCGACAGTGTTTTCCGCATTCAATTTTTCCAACTCCACCACCTGGTCTAAGCAAGCCGGATAGCACATCAGCCCTTCGTTAAAAAATAGAATAACGTTTTTACCTAAAAAGGAGCTTAACTGAACCTGATTTCCTTCCATATCCGGCAAGGTAAAATCGGGCGCGATTTTACCGACCGCGCTATCAAAACGAAATTGCCCGTTATTGATAACGCTTCCTTGCCCGGGATTTCCTCCCTTCCCCTGGAAAAAGAAAATCCCCGCACCGACTAAACTAATAAAACCGACTACTCCGATGATTAAAAAAATATTATTTTTGTTCATTTTTGCTCTTTAGTTGATTAACCGATATTTTTATAATAATAAATAAAATCAAAATAAACAAGACAGGGAAAACAAACCAGGGAATTCTTTCCATCGCCGATTGCAGCATATATAGATATTTTGCCACAAGTATATTGACTTTCACCAGCACGCCAGATTCCATTTTCAAGCCGCCGGTAAAAGTCAAGACAAAAATTAAAGCTCCCATTGCCAGAAACATAAGCCCGGCGATAAATTGGGCTAAACTTACGACAACTTCTTTACCCAAAACTTTGTAATTTAACGACTTTCTGAAAAACAAAAACTTCTCGGTAAAATCAACCTTATCCAGAAATAGGGCAATAATGAATAAAGGCATCACCATGCCCAGAACATAAATCATCGCGTACATGGCGCCCCAGAAAACGGATCCAGGCAATACGGAAAGAGCTAAAACTCCGGCCAAAACCGGCGCGCAGCAAGTCGTGGCTAATCCCGAAAATATCCCCAAAAGAAAAATGGAAGGAATATTCTGATTTTCCAATTTCGGGGAAACGTGAAAAGGCATGCGGAGATGAAATCCCAAAATAATTAAAAAACCCAGAACTATAAAGAATATCCCACCCGTAAAATAAATCGGGCTATGAAGCTGCAAAATCAAACTTCCCAGCCAGCCAAAGCCCAAACCAAGGGGCAAAAATACCAGAAAAACGCCCAAAAAGAAAACAAAGGTCATAAAAAAGACCCTTTTTTTCTGCCGGAAAATCGAAGCCAGATAAGCTGGCAGTAAGACGGTAATACAACAAGGCGCAAAAAGAGCCGCCATACCCGCCAGGAAAGCCGTGATTAAAGATGTGTTGATTAAAATGTCCATATACTATGACTTAATTTTTTCACACTGAAGACCTAACTCAGCCATTTCCTCTTGGCTTAAAGCGTCTTTGGCGCACGGGTACAAAATATTATCTTCCTTGAAAATATGGTCTCTCAACAAAGAAACGATTGCTAAAGCATTTTCTCTTATTTTATCCTCTTTTTGCTCTTTGAGGGCCATTCTTAACTCTTTGACCAATCCCCTTTTAGTTTCATGTTCAGCCAGCATAACGCCAATCGGGCCGCCCTCTCTGGGTATCCCCTTTTTTTCCAAGGCCGGAAATAAAACCTCCTCTTCCTTGTGATGATGGGGTTCGGCATAACTTTCCGTAAAATCTAAAAATTTTTTTACTTTATCTATATTAACTGGGCCGCTGACCGCCTTTTCCAGCTCATCGGTCTTTGCCAATATTTCTTTGTGATTAGCCGCTAATTCTTCTAGGCAATTATGTTCACAACAATGTGCCATTTATTTTTTATATTAAAATTCTAATTTATTTACCCAGTTGGGAATTTTTTCTTTTATTACCTTATCGTACTGCGGCCAATAAGGTTTAATATCTAAAATCGGAGTGCCGTCTAAAACATCCAAACCTTTAACTTTTATTTTATTCCCTTGACGCGAGATTAACTTGACTGTCGTAATGCCAATTGGATTCGGCCGAGCCGGACAACGGCAGGCAAAAATTCCAACGATAGGAACTTCTGGATTACCCTGCGGACGATGTTGAATAACGTAATCTTTCACCTTATCCATCCAATAAACAACAATAATGTGGGAATAACCGCCTATGCCCTTCAGAGCTTGAGTAAATTTTTTATCCAAGATTATTTCAGAAATCTCTTTGGCAAAATCACCAAATCTCGGCACCTTAACTCTGCTTTTTACAAAACCAATTGGTTTTAATTTGATTGGCTGCATAGATTTTATTTTAACAAATTATCCCGCCACCAACAAGCTCCTGCCCCCTGTAGAAAACAACCGACTGGCCTGGCGTCACGGCCCGCTGGGGCTGAATGAATTGTAATTTGTAATTTGTGGTTTGTGATTTAGATATCACCGCGGGGACAGCTTTATGGCCGTATCTTATTTGGGCGTGAATTTTTAACGGCATTTTTGGCACTTTACCTGAAATCCAATTTACGCTTTTAGCAGTTAAACTCTTACTCCAAAGCGCCGAATCTTTAAGCATGGACGCCACAATTAAAATATTTTTCTTCGTATTTTTCCCAACAACATAGTATGGCCCCCCAGACAGCTCAATGCCTTTTCTCTGGCCGATGGTATAAAATGGCAGGCCCTGGTGGCGGCCGATTTCTTTCCCTTCCGCAGTCATAATCAAGCCCGGTTTTGGCTTTAAATGCCTTTTTAAAAAATCATCTAATTTGTCCGGGACAAAACAAATTTCCATGGATTCCGGCACTTTTTTAAACGGCAGTTTAAATTTTTCCGCCAACTTTCTCACCTCCGGCTTGGTATAAACGCCGACCGGGAATAAAATCCTCTTTAATTTTGCCTGGTTTAACTGCCACAAAAAATAGCTCTGGTCTTTATTTTTGTCTTTGCCCCGATATAAAGCGAGAATATCTTTTTCTAAAAAAGATACTCTCGCATAATGACCTGTCGCTATAAAATCAGCATTTAATTTCAGCGCTTTTCCCAGCAATAATCCGAATTTTATTTCTTTATTGCAGATTACGCAGGGATTTGGAGTAATCCCCTCTTTGTATCCCCTCAAAAACTCATCAACGATTCTTTTTTTAAATTCCTTTTCAAAATTAAAAATATAGAAAGGGATCCCTAAAATTTTTGCAACCATTCTGGCTCTTCTTTCCGAATCCGGCGAGCAACATCGATTAAAGTCATGCCCGCCTTCGCTCTCCAAGAGCTTCGGCGAGGTAAACCAAAACTTCATAAAAACACCGACGACTGGGTATCCTTCCTTTTTCAATAAAGCCGCGGCCACAGAAGAATCAACGCCCCCGGACATGGCCACCACAACCTTAATTTTCTTTTTATCCTTAGCCATAATTTATCTTCTGAATGTAACCACCCTTAAGGCCTCGGCGTATTTATATCCTTTTTTCCTACCCGATTTTCTTGCCCAATCTTTTATTCTTTTTTTAATCTCTTTCATATTAACTATCTGGCTTTTATGGCAAGACAGGGCTTTAATTTTATCTCCGATCGTTTTGGCAATATTAATAATTTTATTGGGCTTGGGGCTGGCAAAAAACCAGATCTCTTTTACCTGGTGCGGCTTATATCCTTGTTTTAAAAGTTCCGGGAAAAAAAATTCATTGCCCGAGGCCGGAAAAATTGCATCAAAAACCGCTTCCCCTGCCTGCCTATGGTCTCTATGGCTACGGTACGGATTTTCAAAAGCAAGATTGGCGGGGTCAAAACTGAAAACTATATCCGGTTTTGTCTTTCTGATTGCCTTCACTATTTCTCTCCTTAAATATTTGGTATTTTCTATCTCGCCGTCTTTTAGTCCTAAAAATATTACTTCATTGACGCCAACGGCTTTTGCCGCTCTTTTCTGCTCTTCTTTTCTTATCTTTGCCAATTTTCCCGGAGCAACTTTAACTTTCTGGCTGCCCTTAGAACCGTCGCTGATAATCAAATAAGCCACCTCGTTTCCTTGCTGGGTAAATTTTGCCGTTGTTCCGGCGCAGGAAAAATCCAAATCGTCAGGATGCGCTCCAATAGCTAAAATTTTACTTGCCCGCCGAAGTTTTAACGAAGGAGGGTTTTTCATTTTATTTGAATTGTTTAAATTCGCCCGGACCGATGAATTGAATCTTTCCATTATCAATTAATACCGCCTGCTTATCAGTTAAGGCAATTACGGGAAAAGCCACCTTGTTTTTATTATCTAAAATAACTTTTTCATGGATTAATTCGTAATGGGGCACGATTATAAAATCAACTAATCCTAACCCCTTAAAATCATCCAATCCTGCTGTATTTTCATCCCATTCCGGCTTCCAGCTGGAGCATGAAATATCCTTGCCTGCCACTATGCTGCCAGCACTAACTCCGAGATAAATTCCTCCTTTATCTAAAAATAGCTTCAAGGCCTTATCAAAACCGCTCTCCCTTATATATTTCAATAAATAAAAAGTATTGCCGCCTTCAGCGATAATGACATCGAAATCTTTAAATTTATTATTTAGAGACTTTTCTGTTTCATTTCTTAAGTCTATTTTTACCATCGTTTTAAATCCTAAGTCCGATAGGCGTTGCTCGTCTTCTTTTACGTAAGGCGCGTCACCTTTTGGATGATGGACCAAAGAAGCAGTAATAATCAAACAAATTCTCGCCTCTTCAGGTTTCTTATTCAGCAACTTCAGAAAAGCTTGGGTTGTTTCTGGCGGTAGCCCCGCCGATGTTAAAAATAATTTCATTATGATTTTTTACTGTTTAAGTCCCGATCTTAAACAAACAAGCTATTCTAAAAATATTAAACGATTATCTCTATTTGATCTTTCTTTCAAAAACTGCTTTACGAATTCTGAATAGTCTCTGCTATTTAAGTTTTGTAGTGGACAATATTTTTCTATCACCTCTTTCGGGGCAATAATTTTTGAAAACCGCTCCCCAATCTTATCCGGAAAACTAGAAAATTTATACCTTTTCAAAAAATCAAAAGCCTGCTTTTCATTATTTAATCCATTTTCGCGCCATCCTCCCTGATAAACATCTAATGGGTTGATTATACTTACATACCTGCTAACAGCGTTTGCCTGAAAATCAGTTTCGACGGGAACGCTTTTATATCTGCTACCAAACAAGGAACCCTTTCTATGATATTTTAAATTAAAATACATTGCGAAACTTATATTTAATTTTTTAATAAAATTTGAGATGCCATTTTTAATATTTGATACCAAATAAAAATGATAATGATTTACCACTAAAGAAAAATCTAAAATCGAAACTAATGGCGCGTGTTGTTTAATAATGAATCCGGCTGGAACATCTTCGCCCTGTAATAGACTTTCGGTAGCTTTTATAATATCTCGACGATAAAGATTGGGGGCAGGCTTACCCATATTAACAGCTAAAACCTGAAAGATAAATCTATAACAATCGTCTTCTTTTTCGAATATTTTTCTTTCTTCTACGGCCCGAGAGGTTATATGAAAGGGCTGGTTTTCTTCAAAAATTACTCTACGATAAGGCATATTTTTAGATATTTACGTTGTTTAAGTCCCGATCTTAAACATTAATGTTTGTGAAGTTTTTCCTCTAATTCTACTAATTCTTCGTGCTTGTGTTCGATTTCTTTTTCTTCTTTCTGGATTCTTTTATGTTTGGCCTGGAGCTCGGACGAAATCGGCCTCCCCTGTTTTTTGAAATAATCGTAAATCGCTTCCGATAAAGCATCCACCGCCAGCAAAGAACAGTGGATTTTTATCAAAGGCACCTGTTTGAATTTTTTTATCAAATCCTCTTTGGTTATTTTTGCCGCAAACTCCAAGGTTTTTCCCTTGACCATTGTTGTCAATAAACTTGTATTGGCTATAGCAACGGTGCAGCCGAAAGTTTCGAACTTTACGTCTTTAATAATCTCTCTGCCTTTTTTATCTTTGGTTATTTTTAAATAAAGATACATTATATCTCCGCAGACCATATTTCCGGCCCGGCCCGCAGACGAGGGATTTTTCATCCTGCCTACGTTCTTGGGATTCCTGAAATGCTCCATTATTTTTTTTGAGTATAAAGCCATAAATTTAGCCCTTTAGGGGCGAGATTTTTCTTAAATTTTTAATAATTTTGGGCAAGACCTTCAAAACGAAATTTATATCGCTTTCTTTTGTCCATCTGCCCAGGGTAAGGCGCAAAGAACCGTGGGCCTGCTCGGCTTTTAATCCGATTGCCAATAAAATATGGCTGGGCTCCAACTTAGCCGAAGAACAGGCAGACCCAGTAGAAGCGGCTACCCCCAGTAAATCCAGTTGGATGACGATTGACTCCCCCTCCACAAATTCAAACCAAAAATTTGCGTTATTGGCCAGCCGTTTTTTAGGATGGCCGTTTAAGTGGCTTCCCGGAATTTTATTTAAAACTCCTGTAATCAGCTTATCCCTTAATTTCGCAATTCTTTGATTTTCTCCCTGCCCTGAGCCGCGCCGAAGGGCTTCTTTTTTGTAAATTTCGCAGGTCTTAGCAAAACCGATAATTGCCGGGAGATTGATGGTTGACGACCTTAATCCATTTTCCTGGCCGCCGCCGTGCAAAAGCGGAGTAATTTTTATTCCTTCTTTAATAAAAAGCAGAGCCGCTCCTTTGGGCCCGTACATTTTATGGGAACTGGCCGTCAGTAAATCAATATTCATTTTATTCACATCTATCGGAATTTTACCTAAACTCTGGACAGCATCGGTATGGAATAAAACTCCTTTAGCCCGGCAGATTTCGCCGATTTTTGCAATCGGCTGGATAGTACCAATTTCATTTGAGGCATGAATTATTGAGACCAAAATAGTTTCCGGTTTAATAGCTGTTTCAACATCTTTTAGACCAACCAGGCCATATTTATCAACCGGCAGTCTTGTTATTTCAAATCCCTGCAGTTCCAGCCATCTGGCTGCTTCCATAACGCAAGGATGCTCAATCGGAGAAATAATAATGTGATTAGCAAACCCGCCTTCGCCAAGGCTTCGGCGGGCAAGGGCGACGCCCTTCAGCGCCGTGTTATTGCTTTCCGTGGCTGATGAGGTGAAAACTATCTCGTTTGGTTTAGCTCCAATTAAGCCGGCAATCTGTTCCCTGCTTTCTTCCAAGGCCGATTTGGCCTCCTGGCCGAAAGAATGCAACGACATTGTATTGCCGAATTTTTCCGTAAACCAAGGCGACATTGCTTTTGCAACGCGGGGATCCACGGGCGTAGTTGCCGCATAATCTAAATAAATATGTTTATCCATGAAAGGGCATTTGGCGATGAAAACTTCGTTTTCATCTTCAGCTTCGCTTTTACCAAGTAAAAGCTTGCTTAAATATTAAACATTTTTTACAGGGGTATTTTTTGTTCAGATAATAATAAATTTCCCTGCCTTTTTTTTTGGCAAATACTATTCCTATTTTTTCCAGGGTTTTCAGATGATAAGAAATCGTCGGCTGAGTCAAACAAAAACAATCCTCAATCTTGCCTGGCCGGTTGGGCCTTATCTTTAATTGCTGGATTATCTTTGACCTGGTGCCCTCGCTGATGACTTTCAGACATTGAGGGCATTTTTTAGTTTTTTGCGCCATAAAAAAATATATAGATGACTATCTATATATTTTATATTACTAAACGCAGGATACCTTGTCAACCCTATTCCACCTTTTCGATGGCTCCGTAGGGGCAGACCGACTCTCCTCCGCATTTTTCCATTTTTTCGGAGTCAACAATTTTTGCCTTGCCGTCTTCTTCCATTTCCGCCCCCCCATCGCAGGTGGCAACGCAAATCCCGGCGCCAACGCATTTTTCTTTGTTTACTCTGTATTTTGGCATGTTTTGCATATTATTCCTCTTTTATAATAGCCTCGTAGGGGCAGACCGACGCCCCTCCGCATTTTTCCATTTTTTCGGAGTCAACAATCTTGGCTTTGCCGTCGGATTCAAACTCGGCTCCTCCCTCGCAGACGGCAACGCAAATGCCGCAACTGATGCATTTTTCTTTGTCAACTTTATATTTCATATATTTTTAATTCGCCCGGTTCAATTTCAATATCAATTATATTATCTTCAGAAATATTTTCAATATATTTTATTAAAGCCCGCAAGCTGTTATGGCTGGCGACCACCAAAACATTTTTCCCGCCCTTTAAATCTTTTTCAATGTATTTCTGAAAAAGAT
>Ga0209541_10011363_pt1 | contig 13955 bp, 9 predicted proteins | sample RifCSPlowO2_01_FD_184027 | JGI IMG/M metagenome (GOLD analysis project Ga0209541, IMG submission 184027) | Groundwater microbial communities from Rifle, Colorado - Rifle CSP2_plank lowO2_0.1 (SPAdes) (version 2) | ecosystem: Environmental > Aquatic > Deep subsurface > Groundwater | place: Rifle... | reverse complement strand
CCATTCGTATGGAGGTGTTGGGAGTATAGAAATTAAGTGTTTTCCGGGTATAAATTCAAAGATGGCAAGGACTGAAATTAATAATATTAATATATTTTGTTTAAATTTTTGATGCGGTTTATTAATAAATGATTTAGAAATTAGGTAATTTAAGCCAATCATTGCGATTACCGCGTTTCCAATAAAGACGAAAACTCCATATCTTGCATATGCTCTAAATTGAGGCAAAAAGTCATATATAAAGTGAGAAGGGAAGTATATTTTAAGGTTGTCGATTCCAATATATGGAGGCATGCTAAAAATAAATGCAGTTACGGCAATAATCAAAAAGAAAGTGACATTAAATTTTTGGTCTCCTGTAATATTTTTTTTAACATAAGTTTGCCAAATTGTATAAATTGAAAGAGCTATTAAAGTGTATCCAAGAAAAAGCGTATGTTCCTTTGGAAAAAACGGCTCTGTTAAATAATAAGGAGGATGTTGCCAAATAAAGTAATGAGCTTTGGTTGCTAAATCCCCAAAAATAGGATGATCAATATCTGGAATCAAATAATGCCAAGGCCTAGCCGAAAAAGCCCACCGGTCGGAAGGGGAGCGGATGGCTGAGGCGAGGATCGAATCGCTTGAGTACGATGCATACAGATACCAAACTGAAACTGAGTATAGAATAAGTATTGTTGAAAAATTAATAGTAATAGATTTTATCTTTTGATAGTCAAGTTTCTTGATTGATGAGAGGACGAAGTATAATGTTGGAAAAATTGATAAAAGTATATGTTCGACTCCGTGATATGCGTTTTCTACTAAGCTACCAAAAAATACTATGCCAAGTAAAAAGGCTCGCTTGTATTGTACTGTGTATGGATTCCTTAAGATATCTCTCATTATAATGAGTTGTAGTAGAATAAATGCCCAGTTTGAATGGTTAATCCATTCCATAGAATATCTTATTCTTATAGGTGCGATTGTTAGTACTAAAACTCCAAGTACAATTATGAGCAGATTATTTAGATCTTTTTGTTTATCTTTTAAGTTACCTGATACTAGAATATAAGAGGCAATTAGAACAAAGATATTGGTTAGTATGCTTAGTGTGTTAAATTTATTAAAATCAGTGAAAAATGCTTGTAAGATGGTTAAAATTGTTTGTGTTAGGCTTACAAACATTTCATTGTTGTAATTGTAGGCCACAATACTGATTGAATCAGCTAGATAGTTTGAAAAGATTGACTCATTCATCCTTAAAGTCTTGTTTTTTGTAATTATGAATAAGTTTAGCTAATGTTGTTATCAGGAAGATGAACGTCCACAAAGCGATTTTCTCAGCAAATACCGGTTGTTTTATCATTAACAACAGTGGAATAATAGCAAGGCTTCCGAGTGTTAGTTTTTCTATAGAGTAATTATTTAGTCTAAGGACTTTTATTAAGTATATCCATGGTAGAAATAATAATACTAGTTGTAGCAATATATTCTGAGTAATAACTAGAAAATGAAAAATCACTACTACAAGAAATATAATTTTTACATAATTGGCTTTTGAAATTATAAACCCAGAGTAGTTCTTTATTATTTTAGTAGATGTTTCCGAAATAGTTATAGGTATTGTGAGTTTATGAGTCAAACCAAACAGTCTTGAATTGCTAAATTCCTTGGTTACAGTTCCACTTTTGTTTCGCCTTAGGTAAATATATATTAAATACAAAATTAAGAAAATAAAGGTTAGACTGCTAATTGCTAATCCTATATAGAATATTCTTTGTGGTAAAAACTCCACAATTATCTCGTAATTTTCTTCATTGTTAGTGGCTGTAGGTGATATGTACCAAGCGTTTGCGTATCCGTTTACTTGGAAGTGACGGTTATCAGCAACGGTTTGTTTCCCCCACGTGTCAAATGTTCCGGGTTCTATAAATATATTGTTATGCGTACCTTCTTTTATTTCGCCGTCGAAATAATTAGCAACTTCTTTCCCGTATTCATGGTCTTTGACAAAAAAGCTAGTTATAAACTTTCCAAGTTTTCCGATTGTTCCAATAAAAAGATCATTATCCTTTTGTACAAAATTACCGCTAATTTTATATAATTTCCAGCCTTCATGGAAACTTTCACTAAATATTAATGTGTATGGATCTTTTGCTCCTGATACGAGTATTTTGTATTTAATCGGATTTACTTTGACAAATTCAAGTTTTGGGATAGTTGCCTGTATAGGAAGTTCATCATCTTTCATTACTTTGCGAAGCATAAGTTTCGGATTAATAATTTTTTGTATTCTCAAATTTCTTACATTTATTGTCGCTTTTTGTTCCCTATGTGGAATTGAATATAAATATAAGAATGTATTTACTGTTGGATTATTTGACTCTATCGTTGATTCAAAATGTGAGAAACACTTCGTATCTTGTGTTGTGCAATCTTTTTTGAAATCCGACTTAATCCGATTATCTAGTTGTTTAGTATAGTCATTCGTCTGACTGATTTTGGTATCTAGCAGTTTGTTAGTTTTTACTGGGAATTTCAATTTGTTGTTTTCAAAACTTTGCCAGTCGAAATTATCAGTTTGATAGGCCGTTTCGTAATCAAGGACATCTTCGATTATTGAAATGCCGAGTTCTCCTCTGTCCGTATAATAATCAAATGATATTTTATATTTCTGTTGTAGTTCAAGGTTCGGAATCTGTTTATAGACTATGCCATTATTCCACAATGTATATGATAGCTTCGCTTCCATACTACCGCTAATTTCAACTGGATCTTCATGTTCGGTATAACCAGGTAATATTGATTGAGAGGATAATCCTAAATTGTTCGATGCGGAATCATCTATCTCTGTGGAACTTTTCCAATCCTGATTGCCAACTAGATTTGGAGTTTCATTCAAACTGATGTTCGCTGTGTGATTATCTCCCCTAGTTAGGTATGCTTCTCCGATCTTATACCAATCTATTTCTATTTTTTCTGCATCTTTTGCACTAGATTGAATATATGATTCTTGCTTATTGTCATTTTGTATTTGTAAAAAAAGTTCCCAACTAGTATCAATTGCATTTATTTCTTGTTTGCTGACAAAAATTTCATATTGGCCATTTTCTGGGATATTGACTACATAGCAGTTTTTACTACATGACAAATGTGCGATTTTGTCTAAGTATGTATAAAAATCATTATAAATGATATTTGGATTATCGTTTGGCATAAATTCATAGCCGTATTTTTTCAATAAATATATAGATTTTGACATATACGTGAGTACCTTTTTTGCCATTTCTAGATATTCTTCAGTAACAACATCATCTTCATTCACTTGGTCATCATGTCTTTTTTGTAAAATACTTACGGCTTCTTTGGCCTTTTTGTTATAATCGTTTATAAGCTCGGCTTCAATTTCTTTTGTAGGTTTGTATTTTGTAATTTCAGCAACTCTCTTTGATGCTAACCAAATTAAGACGTCAGCTTTATTTAATGGTTTATTTCTAACTGCAGCAATATAGTATTTTTCACTTATTTGTGACAAAAACCACTTTAATGTATGTGGTTCATTATTTACTGTTGGGTATAAAAGTTTATCTATGTCTTGAAATTCTGAATTTAGCTTTCTGACTGGTATTGCTTCTGAAATTAAAATGTCTGGTTTCGGTAGTTGCCCTATGTAGTCAAGGCTTTTGCCCTTGGTGAGGTAGGTTACTGACCTAGCATTGTAATCATTAAAATTTATTGCGTTTGGTAACGAATTAATTTCATTCTGAAGATATATCGTCTTTTGAGGTACATAAAAATGTGGAAGGAAGTAGTCATTTTTAATGACTTGAACATTTCCGAATGTCGATATATTTTTCTCCCCAACACTTTTTACTAGTTTTTCTATGTTTTGGGTCTGTGTATGTTTGTATGCCGTGTCGTTTCTGTTTACGATATATCCAATATTCATCATTCCTAGGAGTGACAGCGATTTTTTTGAGATTTCATCATTAAATAAGGATTCAAGTAAGAAGCTAGCTTTGCCTGGTTTACCCATGCTACTGTAGTACATGTAAATTGTTCCCGGCAATGGAGAATACCCCCGGAAGGGATCTTTTATTTCTTTAAAATCGCCATTGAATTTCGGATTTTTTTTAATCGAGATATTTGTACCGCTTGGTGGATAATATGATTTCGTATCATTTTGAATTGAATTAAGATATTTTTCAGTGTCTATATAATCATTCGGAAATTGGTATGTCCTTAATCTTTCATCGTATATATTTAGTGCAGGTTGTGTTAATCCACCTAAAATAAATGTGTATGAATTTACAGTAACTAAAAGAACAATCAGCATGATAAGCCACAATTCCTTTACTTTGACGATGAGGTAGTCTATGAAGAAACTGGCTAGTATGGTCAAAGCTAACGATGACAGCACTGTAAATCTCGCGGTGTCTCTAATTAAGTTTGAAAGTGGAATTTTAGACATGATTTCGGGCTCAATTGAAAATAGCAAGAACATATATAAGAAAATCGTTAGCATTGAAATCTTCAAACCTTTTCTATTGGGAGTATTTTGTAACATACTACCAAATGCCATTATTGGTATAAGGAAAGATAGTGGTAGCAAACTTTTTGAATAACCCACCTCGTAGGGTTGGTTGAATAAACTACCCCATCCTCTTAAAATATTAGAAAAATTTAATCTAGCTCGCATTCCTTGGCTTATAGGATCTAGTGCCAAGTCAGAATTCATAACTCCTTGATCATTATTGATAAATAGGCCTGGCCACCAACTTAAATGTAATAATAGTCCGATAGTTATTACTATAATGAACGATTTAACATATTGGTAAAATGTTTTTTTATCTTTTATCAGGGCAAATGACATAGCTACTAGTACCATTGGGTACCAGATTAGTGATTGGCTTTGAAGTATTGCGATTGAATATAGTAGTCCAGCAATGATTGAATAGCTAATGTTATGATTTTTGATTGATTTTGTAAAAGCAATTAAGGTGATTGGCATAACTGCCCCTATCGAAAAAAGAACAAACATCCATCCCATAATTGTGTAATCAAAGAAGAATGGCATTGTTATCCAAATGAATCCTCCTATTAGTGATGTCAAATATCTAAGTTTCAAAAATCTTAAATAGGCGAATATAGAAACACCAGATAGAGTAAATATTCCTAATATTAGGGATTTTGACAATAATTCGCCACTGAAACCGAAGAATATAAATATTTTGGTTAAAATTACGAATGGCATTTGAACGAAAAATGGATTTTTAATTCCAAATAAGTTCATGTCATAGGTCCATGTAAAGAAGCAGTGCCTAATGTATGTAACCATTTGGTCTGTATTAAATGGCAACATCCAATCATTTCCCACAATAATACCATCAGATAACAGGATTCTTTTGAAAAAGATTACAGATATAAGTAGAAAGAAAAATGCTGGGAAAATATAACGAATAGCACTGAAGCTCTTATTTTTTATTTTTATAAATTTCAGCATAGAGGTCTCTGTAGAAAATTACTCCAATTCTTGGCAACTTACCGAGGACGGACATTCCTTTAACTAAAAGTGAAGGACTTGTATTAAAAACCGAAACCTTTCCATGCCAACCTAGTCTGTTTAATATATTTCGGAAATATTCTTTTGACCATTTGTGATAATGTTCGTCATGAAAAATTGAACCAACATTCAACAGACGATAAACATATACACCTAGCCAATCTGAATTATCTGTAAATATTTCGACTGATTTAGAACAAACACGTAAGTGTTCCTTCACCATTTCAACAGGGTATAGATTATGTTCAATAACATATGCGCTTCGGACTATGTCAAATGAGTTATCTTTGAATGGTAATAAATCAGCTGATGCTAATATAAAGTTTTTCGGGAGTGGTGTTGGGACATATATATCAGAATTCACGTCACCTTTTGCTACGTCTCCACAGCCGACATCTAATGTATATCCTTTTGTCATTTTATCTACTCTTCCTTGCCCAAATCCAAAGCTTAGTGTACGAATTATAAAACTTGGCGACCAACCCCTGAAGCCTGGTTTCCAATTACCAACTCCAATGATTTCATTTTTAACCCCTGATAGTTTTGTGTTGAGTATTTCGTTGGTTGTCCATGTTCTTAGTTCGTCAGGTAAAAAGTTTGGGATTTCATCAATAATTGGATAAAGCCTCTTACATTTAGTGCACTTGTATCCATTGCCTTCATCAGATTTTGTAGTCAAATCAAGATTTGCATGATCATATGGACATGCTAACCTGTTAACAATTTTATTATTCATTTTTAATTATTTACTTACTTACTAAATTAAGATCATTGCTTGCTATCTTTTGCCAATCAAAATTTTTAGCAAATCTTTTAGCTTTATTACCTAGAGATTTTCTTGTTTTTTCGTCTTTAAGTAATTCTACTATACATTGCGCAACTTGACCCGTTTCATTCTTGGGAATCATGACTAGTGAATTTGTGTGATAAATATGTTTATATATTGGTAAATTATAACTTATTGCTGGCAGACCGCATGCCAAAGCTTCCATTAAACTTATTCCCCAGCTTTCATCAGCGTTAACTTTTGATAAGTAAAGAAAAACTTTGCTGCTTTTTAGTATCTGATATTTTTTTACGCCTGGTGTGAAGTCAAGAAAGATAATATTGTTTTCGAGATCTAGATCTTTACTCTTCTTTTTGAAAGTTGTTACCTCTTTGTCCAAGCCTCTTCCCATGATGGCTAATTTCGCATCAGGTATAGTTTTCACTACTTCCTTCCAAGTGATTATTAAATCTTCAATTCCCTTGTTCGCGCTGATTCTCCCCATATATATAGCATCGTAATTGTTTTGAATCAATGCGTTTGTGGAGATAATATCTTTGATAAAAAGACCGTTTTGTGAAAGTAGGATTTTATTTTGGTCGATACCTCTTTTGACCATTTCACTTTTCAACTCTGGGTTTACTGTAAAGATTGAACTAGCTAAATAATTAGCAAGTTTGCCTATGAGCATTGATTCTATATAGGTTATTGCGTTAATAATTAAACTGCCACTTCTATCTTTTGGTCTTGGAACAACACTGTCCATGATCAATATCCAATCTTTGCATTTTCCAAAAAGTTTTAGCCAGAAAACTGGTACGGCATCTACAAGGAAAGCTGAATTAGAAAAACATAAATCGAATGTTTCATTATTTTCTAATAAGATTTTTGGTGAAAATAGAATGCGAAGCATATAGGTAACAATTATGCTACTGGGAGAATTAGCGATTTTGTTCGAAAAAGGTAATGTGATAATACGAATTTCTGGGTTTCCTCTATTTGTAAGTTCTTTTTCTATTAGTTTCCGGCTTAATTCAGCAATTAAGATTGTAACTTCATGCCCCTTATTTGCCCAAGTAGATACTCTACCAACAATTTTATCGTATGTATAAGGTGCGTTATCCCCAAGGTTTATGTATAATATTTTGAGTTGTTTATTAGCCACAATATCCTCATTATATGTTATCTAAAAACTTAAACGCAAATGTATTGAATCTAGTCCTGCGTGAGAAGTTTGATTTTAACAAGTTGTCAGCTGTTCCAAGAGTTGTATGGGAAACTGCGAAAAGAGCCCAGAAGGATTTTAAAGTTAACATTATAAGCAATGGTGAAGAAAACAAAGAAGAGAATTTTAACGAAAATATTAAGTTTATATACCTAACAGGTTCACATTTTTCTTTTTTTGATAATGTTATAAGAAGTATTCAAAAATCAGGTGAGAAAGGAACTGTTCATTTTTTCGGCAGTTTATCCGGAGGAGCAGTTTTTTGTAAGAAGACAGATAAATATAACGGGAAGATTGTTTTAAATATTATCAATGGTGGTATGACGTTTAAGGACTTTAAATATCTGCGGTTATACGACGTGATCTTTCAACCATTTAATTGTGTTTTTCACCCATCGATTTTAGGAATTCCATTTGAGCTTTTTTTTGCTAAAGCTTTTCAGAATAAAAATGTTAAAGCTGTTATAGTGCAGAGCCATAGACTAAAGGATCGAGTCCTCCAATTTGCTCCAAGATCTAATGTGAAAGTTATTCCTTATGGAGTTCCAGAGGAATATTTGAAGATAAACACTTCTAAGGTTTTCGAGAATAATGTTTTGTACTTTGGACATATTTATACCGTGCGTGGTATTGATGATATGATCAGGTCACTAAATTTACTTGATATGGATGGTTTTGACTTTAATGTTAAATTTATTATTACTCCCGAAACTAATATTAGATTTCTTGAATTTATGTTGAAGCGGTTTCCAAATGTAAAGCAAAGAACAACAATCGTTAAAAAATATATAAAGGATTTAGATATTGAGGTTCAGAAAGCATCCTTGTGTCTTTTTCTATATCGTTTTCCTGGCGAGATTCCCGAATACCCGTTCGCACTTTTGGAAGCCATGGCAATTGGTGTTCCTGTTATTACTACTGATATTGGTGCCATTGGTGAACTTTTTAAGGATAGTTCAGGAAAGATTTGCCTTGTTAAGCCTAACGATATTTTGGCGATAAAAGATAGGATGAAATTGCTTTTTACAAACAGAAGTGAATCTAAAAAAGTTATTGATGATAATCGTGGAATAGTTAGTGCAATGACTTGGGACAAATGTTATATTGATTTTAAGAAGTTTTATTAATAATTTACATGTTAGGAATGGATAAATCTAAAAAAACTGAAATCCAAAAATTTTTCAACGATTTTTCAGCCCATTATAATCAATCGGCGTTTTTTGATAGTGAAGGTCTAATGTATTTAGACCGTGTTGAGAGAGATTTCATACGTGATAACACATCGTCGATGAAAATTAGTAGATTGCTAGAGATAGGTTTTGGGGCTGGTCGTAATTTAAGACTGTTTAAGAATAAACATATAAAAATAGACGGAATTGATATTGCAGAAAATATGCTAGAGAAAACGCGTAAAGAGTTTAAGGAGGAGGATATTGTTCTTAAACACGAAGATGTGAATAACGGTTTGCCTTACAGGGATGACCTTTTTGACCTTGTGATTTGTATACGGGTACTTAAGTATATAAAAAATTGGCGTTTTGTTTTATCAGAAATCTCAAGAATTATGAAAAAAGATTCTTATGCAATCCTCGAGGTTCCGAACTTGTTTTCGGTTCATGTATTTGGATTATTTTTAGCGAACTATTTCCTATTTTTTATTCCAAATTTTATTAAGGAGTTAAATAAAAATGGTTTTGAGGTAGTTAAAGTCCGCAAAGGAGCTGTTTTCCCATTTTTTATATATAAAGCCACCAACACTCGGAGATTCTTAAGTTTATTGTCATCTCTTGATGATGTATTAAATAAGATTTTGCCAATCGGATTGGGTTCTCGTAATTATATTTTTTTACTTAAAAAGGTTTAAATTTTTTCGGCTCGAACAAATATCGTAACAAATCCGTTTTGATCTTCCAAGAATTCTTGATCCTTCTTTTTGTCGAAGAAACTTTTAAAGGGAATTTCTCTATTGAGAACCCACTTAAATATATACATGAGAATAGTGCCTGTCATCTCAAAATATCTGCCTCGAATTTCTACCTGCTTAATTTTAAAGCCAGATGATTTAAGCATTTTCTCAAGATTTTTTTTGCTGTAGTGCCTATGTCCGAAATACCAAGCAGGATCCATTATTTTCGCCAACCAATAATCAAAATCAGTTGACATAACAAACGTGCCTTTCGGTTTCAGTACTCGATTAATTTCAGAAAGAGCTATCAGCTCGGTCCCTTTTGGTATATGCTCTATAACGTCAAACATTACGACCATGTCAAAAGACGAATCTTTCTCTGGTATTTTGATTGCAGAGCCTTCTTTGAAGCTTGCTTTTGGTATCGTCTTTTGTGCCAAATAAAATAGTTTTTTATCTGGCTCAATTCCTGTGATACTTAGACACCCTGATTCAATTGCGTGTTGTTCAAACCAACCATACGAGCTACCAACGTCAAGAATTTTTTTACCTTTTAGATTACCAGCTATTTTAAAACTATATTTATGTCTTCCTGTTAACCTTTGAGGAATTGAATTGCTAAATTTTTTCATAATCGAATATTATCATTTTGTAAAAATAAAGTTCTATTCATAATCTCTCTTTTGATTGAAAAGCCTTCTTTTATAATATTCTTTTTGAATACTTCATAATTTTTAGTTTCACTTATATTGTGTAGTTCTACAAAAATAGTTTTTACATTACTTTTAATAAATTTCATCGAAGTATCAAAGACGCTATATTCACTGCCTTCTATATCCATTTTAATTAAATCTACATTTGAGATCTTATTTGTTTTACAAAGGTCTTGTAGTGTTGTTGTGCAGATTTTTTCACTAGTGGTCGACTCCTTTTTTCGAACGTTGTTAACAAATCCACCATCGAAACTATTTTTATTAAAGTTTAATTTCCCTATACCGGTTTTATCTGTAAGTGCCACATGTAAAGGTCTGATCGATAGTGTCTCGTTTAGCATTATATTTCGTTCTAAATATGAGTAATTATTCGAATTTGGCTCAAGGGCGTAGATTATCGGTTTATTTTTTTGCAATCTTTTGTACATGAAAATAGCGGTTTCTCCAATGTTTGCTCCTGCATCTATAATTACTGGGTTTTTTGCGGTTGGGTATAAATCGCTTGGGTATTCAGAGTCTCCAGCGTTTATAATTATTTCAGAATAGTCAGTAGTTCCACCTCTGGCAATAAACTTCATCCCGTTACGTAGTAGATATATAACGTCACCGTTTAGAAGCCCCAAATAATCAAAAAACAAAACATGTAAATTCTTTATTGTTTTTATGGCTAAGAGTGCTTTTTTTATCATTTAGTATCTTTCCATTATCGGGCTTCTTCGCAGAATCACTATTTTAAAAGCTTCCTGCCAGATTATAAATGCCGAAATAAATGTTATATAAGGGTGATATGCCCATTCGACTTCGCCATCTTTCAGATACATATATATAGCTCTGACTATTGGCAAAACTATACTAACTCCATAGAAAGGGTAAAGATACATTCGTAATTTTCTTGACTGCGAAATAAAGCCTTTTCTTCCTTTTAATCCAAATTTTTGTTTATACATTCCAAAAGTTTCTCTTTTGTCAAGTTGATAGTCTATTGCCCACCTGTGTTTTTTAATGAATTGCTTTATTCCGTTATTTAGTGTCGCATGATAATTACTTGCTTTGGGAACGTAAGCTATTGGCAAGCCTTTTTTTATCATGTCTATTACTGCCATTATTCCACAATACCAAGTGTCTTCGTTACGTGTGTAAGCTACCTTCTTTAACATGAAACCCTGTTCGAATTCAAGGATTGGATGGTTTTGTGCTGTAAAATCGAATACAATCCAATCTTTTGTCGATTTAAGAGTCTTGTACGCTTTTGCGAAAGTTAGTGGATTATTTGCATACCCATAGACAAAGTGATTCCCTGGATCCGTGAATGTGTTTACATATCTAGTTAGCCAATTATCATTCGTTCTATTTTCTAAATGCGGGAATGCTGCTGCGATGGTTGGATCATCCATAAATGGTTTTAACATAAGATTTATCCAGTTATCTTGAACTAACTCGTTATCATGCCCCATAAAGACAACAAAATCTCCAGTCGCTACTTTTCCGCCTTCAGCATACCCTGGATCTCCAAGTACATATTTATTTTTAATAATTTTAACGCCGTATTTTTTTGCCAAAGCAAAGGTATCATCTGTTGATCCACCATCTGCCCATATTATTTCGATTTTCTTTTTTGGATAATTTTGTTTGAGTATTGATTTTAGGCTTTCTTCTATACACCAAGCACTATTAAATGTTGCTGTAACGAATGAAATCTTCGGTAAAAATTTTCTAGTTTCCATGTTCTTTATATGCAATCTCTTTATCTATTACTATATGTTATACTGAAAAAAATATGGACCAATCTCGACAACCAAAATTCATTATATTCGGTTCACCTCTTATTTGTAAAGAAGAGATAGATGAGGTTGTCGCAACTATGGAAAGTGGTTGGTTGGGAACTGGCCCGAAAGTTAAGATTTTCGAAGAAAGTTTTCGACAGTATCTTGGGGCTCCATATGCATTAGCTGTTAATTCTTGTACTGCGGCTCTTCATTTAAGCTTGGTTACTCTTGGTTTGAAACCCGGAGATGAAGTGATTACTACTCCAATGACCTTTTGTGCAACAATTAATTCGATAATCCATGCAGGAGCAACGCCGGTTCTTGCGGATATAAATTTCGATACAATGAATATTGATCCTAGCGAAATTGAGAAGAAAATAACATCAAAAACTAAAGCTATTCTACCTGTGCATTTTGCGGGAAGGCCTTGTGAAATGAACGCCATAGTTAGCTTAGCAAATAAGCATAATCTTTCACTTATTGAAGATTGCGCACATGCGATTGAATCTAAATATAAGGGTAAGAGTGTTGGGACTTTCGGACGTTTCGGGTGTTACAGCTTTTACGTTACAAAGAACCTTGTCACAGGTGAAGGTGGTATGGTGTTGGCGACAAATGAAGATGATGCTAGGAGGGTGAAAGTATTATCGTTACATGGGATGTCTGCTGATGCTTGGTCTAGATATAGTGATTCGGGTTATAAACATTATCAGGTTGTTGAATGTGGATTTAAGTACAATATGATGGATCTTCAGGCTAGTATTGGGATACACCAATTAAAGAGGATCGAACAAAATTGGAATCGCAGGGCTGAAATTTGGTCTAGATATAATGAGGGATTTAAAGATTTGCCGATTGGGTTACCAGCTCAGATAGAAGAAGATACCCGACATTCCTATCATCTGTATACAATATTAATAGTTGAGAAAAAAATTGCTATCACAAGGGATGAGTTCTTGACGAAAATGAAAGATAAAGGAATTGGTGTTGGCGTTCACTATCTTAGTATCCCAGAACATGATTACTACAGAAAGAATTTTGGCTGGAAATTAGAAGATTACCCAAATGCTGTCAAGGTGGGTCGACAGACGGCTAGTTTGCCATTAACTCCAAAATTAACGGATACAGAGGTTAAATATATTATAAAATCTGTGAAAGAAATCATCAACGACTACAAATATTGATATCCTGTTTATTTTTATACCAATTTACAGTTTGCTCTAATTGTGTTTCGAAATTGTATTGAGGTATCCATCCAAGTTCTGTATTTATTTTGTCCCAATTCACTGCGTATTTTCTATCATGACCGGGCCTGTCTTTAACAAATTCGATGTAACTTTCATCTTTACCTAGTATCTTTAGGATTAATTTTACTATTTCCAAATTGGAATATTGTTTTTCGCATTGACCTCCAATACAATATGTTTCCCCCGGCTTACCTTTATCTATTATCAGGTCAATTGCTCTGCAATGGTCATTTACATATAGCCAATCCCGTATATATTTACCATCGCCATATACAGGAATTTTTTTTCCAGCTAGTATGTTTGTGATTATTTTTGGAATAAATTTTTCCTCATTTTGATATTGGCCAAAATTATTACTGCAATTGGATATTGTTATTGGGAGTTTATGTGTGTAGAAATACGACCTAACTAAGTGATCAGAAGCTGCCTTAGACGCTGCATATGGGGATCTAGGTGAATATGGTGTATTTTCATTAAATTTTAATTTTGAGTCTAAAGTTAGTTCTCCGAAAACCTCATCTGTAGAAACATGGTGAAATTTTTTTATGTTGTTTTGTAATGCTGTATCTAGTAAAACTTGAGTTCCTAAGACATTTGTAATTACAAAAGGAGTTGAATCATTGATTGATTTATCAACATGCGACTCCGCTGCAAAATGGACAACGTATGTGACATCTTTCATTAGGTTGTTTACCAGATCTTTATCACAAATATCGCCTTTCGCAAATGTATAACTAGGATTATCTGAAATATCACTAAGATTGTCTAGGTTTCCTGCATATGTTAG
>Ga0209541_10011357_pt1 | contig 13960 bp, 17 predicted proteins | sample RifCSPlowO2_01_FD_184027 | JGI IMG/M metagenome (GOLD analysis project Ga0209541, IMG submission 184027) | Groundwater microbial communities from Rifle, Colorado - Rifle CSP2_plank lowO2_0.1 (SPAdes) (version 2) | ecosystem: Environmental > Aquatic > Deep subsurface > Groundwater | place... | reverse complement strand
CTAGCAGAAATTCAGGTAATTACAAATAGACTGACTGGAAGAAGAAAAACTGTAGATGAATACATTGATTTCCAAACTGTCGAAAGAATGCTAACAGAACTTGGAATGGCAACAAGAATTGACGTGAACACTCGAAATCATTATGGAAGCCCAGAAAGCGCAAGTATTTCTCCTGTAGAAGCAATTGCATTTTTTAAGAGAAAGTTTAGTCCTGGAAACCAAGTTACTTACTTTGAAGCAAAATATCAAGTATTCTCGGGCAGTCAAAAAGAAAAACATTATTTAGATTTAGCTAGTGGAGACTTATCAGATTCCTGGGCTATCGTACCTATAAAGTCAAATGCGTGGGATAAAATGAGAGCTAATTTAGTCTATCTAGTCACAAAAAAGGATACTAGAGAAAAGAAGAACTAAAAAATATATTTGATTAACTCCTAATTCTCCGTCGTCTCAGCTGCAAAATGCGTCTTATTTGAAAACACATGCAAACGCTTTCCATCCGAATCAAAAGAAGCCGTAGCAGCAGGAAGCTCAAAACTGCCTACTATGTTTATCTTAGAATAAATAATATATGAGAAAACGCGCTCTTCACCAGCATTCAACTGATGAATATCCCACTCTATCTTTCTAGAAGATTCATCAATTCTATGAGGAGGTATTCCAAATTTGTTAAACAACTTGGCATGTCCTGGAATTCTATCTGAAATAACAATACTCTTTAAGTTGCTGCGAGCCTTAACCCTGAGATTAATCTTAAGCGCAAATTCCCCTCCTTTAGTTCTTACAAAAGAAACACTCTTATGAATAGATAATTTACCAGTAGCCAAAAAACTAACAAAAAATCCTACTATAACCACAAGTAAGATGATTATGAAGGGGAAGGTATAATTAGTCGTTACATTCACAGTGTAAGACTCTCCAACCCCTATCTCTTTCTCCCAGGAATAATCTACAAAAATCCCGCTGCGTTCACTTGCAGTAGGTCTGTCAGAATATATTGTAAAAAGTCTAGTTAAAATATTCTTGCGAACATCAATCTTAGCAAGAGCAGGAACATTTCCTTCATTTGTCTTCCTTATTTCAGTTTTCTTAACAATAAACCCTTCAGTATTCTCAAAAACAGAAATCCCGCTTGCCTCAAGATATTGTAAAATCAAAGCGCTTGAGGATTTCTTATTATTAAGTTCATATATAATTTCAACATCATATTCTCCAGCAGAAATCTTATCTTCGAGAATTATAGGAATATTCAAAACCTTAGATTCTTTCTTGCCTAAATCAAAAGTTTGCGAAAATTCAAAAAAATCAGATTTAGCTATAATCTTTAAATTTTTAATATTGATATCTTCTTTATTTATTATATTTAATTTAGTTTTAGTTGCATTCAAAGGAATATCTTCTATAGAAACAGAAACAGCATCTTTGACATCAAGTATTTTAATAGCAAGAGTATCTTTAAAAAAGCCAGTCTTCTTTCCTTTTATTTGATATTCAAAAGCATAAATCCCTCTCTTGTCACGAAGAATTTCTTTAAATGGAACAGCAGAAACCTCAAGAGTTATTGTCTCTCCTTTATTTATCCTAAAAAATTCCTTAGGATACATTCCAATGCTAACAAGAGAATAAATCTGAAACTCGTCATCAACTTCTTCAAGATTAGTAATATTTAAAGTGAAAGTAGCATTTGCTTTCTCAAGCTCTGTAATTATAATCTCATTCTTCTCTAAAATTTTAACATCTAAATTTGCAGCACTAACAACTGAAAACATAAAAAAAACAATAATCAAGCTATAAAATTTAAATCCCATCAACCCAGAGATAAAGATTTCTATTTAAACATTATTGTGAAGCAATGTCTCTTTAATAAGAACTACTTCTTTCCAGTTAATTCTAAGAATGCTTTAACTTCTTCCTTAAAATCTTGAACATCTTTCCCAACTTTCTCTTCCATTTGAATAGTTCTTCCAGGAATTACGTATTTATTATATATTTCTTTGAAAAATTTAGTGGCCCCTGAAGTATTCCACTGATTAGCAAAATCTTTCGCAAGAGTTCCTTTAATCTCTATGCCTAACTCTACAAATTTATTCATTTTCTTCTTTTTACCCTCTATTTCAACCTCAACATCCTCCATTCCAAAAATACGCCACTTGAAATCAATTTCCACCTTGAAATAATCAGTTATCTTCTTAGAGGCCTTCCAAGCAATCTCAAGGTCTTTGGCATTGCCTTTAACTTTTTCAGTATACGTATCTTCAATAATTGTATAACCTTCCCCTTTAACCCAATCAAAGGCATAAGAATAAAGATCACTAAACTTAGCATAGCCAACAAATTTGACTTTTTCCTTAAGAATTACGTCTCTTTCAACCATGCTCTTTATAAAAGCAGACAAACTTTATATATAAATCTTGCCAAATAGGCAACATGCATCAAACAATCATAATCGAACACCTCGAGCCTGAAATATGGCTATGGTGTAAAATCGAGTACGAAAGCATAAGCAAACTAATTTCGAAAGAAAATTTATGGTTTACAAACATTCAGCAAAAAAACAGCAATCTAGAAATTCTAGGAAAAGTATCAAAACAATCAATAATAGATATAAATCTAAAAAATGTCTGCATTCTAGACCCAGACGCTCCAATAACACTAACTCATAAAGACTCAAAAAAATTCAAATACTTCATAATTGGAGGTATTTTAGGAGACTACCCTCCTAAAAAAAGAACAAAGGTAGAATTAACAAGTAAACTAAAAAATGCAAAAGTAAGAAATCTTGGAAAGAAACAATTTAGCACAGACAACGCAGTTTATGTTCTAAAAGAAATAATAAGTGGCAAAGAGCTAAAAGACATAAAGTTCCAAAACAAACTAATTATTAAAATAAATGACATCGAATCTGTAGAACTCCTATATTATTATCCATTAGTAAACGGAAAACCTAGAATAAGTGAAGAATTAGTTAATTACATTAAAAACAAAAAAGATTTTTAATCTCCGACACGTCTCAATTTAACCTGCCTAACCCTTTCTTCATCAACTATCCAACTAGGAGGAGAATCTGGAGCGAGTTCTAAAGAGTCATATTCCACATAATCCCAAATATTTGATACTGTAGATGAAAGGTCAACAGATCTCATTTTACTAACGTCAAATAAATCAACACTAGCATCAGATTCTGTTCCTCTAAAAACAAGATAAGGCCTATTATCTCCTGGATTAACGAACACAATTCCATCTAGTCCACCATGAAAGACACAATAACCAACAGTTCTACGCAAACTATCCATAACTAAATAAATTTTAATTAGTATTTAAACAAATAGATAAATTGAGACACATATTTTAATAACAATTCTTGCAAACAAAACTCTTTCCAATTGAATCAGCAGTCATAAATCTCTTATTCTTAAAAGCCTTGCATTTAACACAAACTCGACCGCACTGACGGCAAATTCTTCTTCTAGTAACGGAACAAAGTTGTTTCAAGCAAGTTTCGCAAGAAATCTTTCCGCATTCTTCACATTTAACACCACACTGTCTGCAAACCAAATGATTACCATTACATAATATTATTTCAGAAAGAGGAGTTTTGCAAATATCGCAAGTTGGAGGAATCATCTTCTTATTTAATGGATCAAATTGAATTATAACCAAACGAGTAACATTATCTGACTTAAAGAAAGCTTCAATTGAGTAAATGGGATAAAGCATAACCGCAGTAGTTATTAGCTTGGTATTCAATCGCAAAGAATGTTTTTTCTGTTCGTTCTGAATAAAAAGTTCTTTCTCATTAACAAATTGCTGTTTCTGCGCATTCAAAACGGCAGGGTCTTTCTGAGACTTAGAATTAGAGCTATTTATTTTAGCAAGCTGTTCATCTATCTCTTTAACCCTCTGTTCATAATAAGAATTAACCCGGGCTATTTCTTTAGAAAGACTATCTTCAAGAATCGAAGCTATAATTGATGTCCTTTTATTAATTGCTTCTTTAATGTGCTCTTTGGCAATAGAATAATAATCTCTAAGCTGAGTCATATCCATATCTTTTTTATTAAGGTTAGAAATTGTAAATTCAGATAAATCTGGATTTAGAACCATTCCTTTATCTACAAAAACATCATTAACAAATCTCTCCTCCTCATTTCGAAACTTATATATTGTTTGAAATGTAAATTTAAACAGGAAGTTCTGACTAATTGTAGCAGTAGCTTTAGATATAATACAATTATGCATTTCAAAATTCTTTTTAATAAACGAGTCAATCTGAATTGGATAATTTAAACTTAAAAGAACAGAATCTCCTATATTATCTAAGTAAGCCCTCATCATCTTTAATAAATAGCTTTCGGGAGTTATGAGTTCAGCATCCATATCAGCTAAAGACTTATCAAAAACGAGCTTGTAAGGCTCATTCTTTCCATAAAACTTTTGAAACTTCACAGGCACATTAGTAATCTCTAAAAAATCTCCAGAATCATCAACACTAGCCCCAAGTTCTTTGAAAAACTTAGCGCTAAACAACTTTAAAGAATTATTTTCCATCAAGCACCTCAGCAGTCGCATTTTTCGCATCAGTATACTCTTTAACACCGCTCTGAATGAGCTTGCTTATTGCTTCAACATCTTGCGCAAATATTTCAAGATTATTTTTAGAATCAATAAAAGAGTCCATTAACATCTCTTCTATCTTGCTAAGTCCAGCCTTGCCATTTCCGTCAATTCCTAAATTAAATAATATCGTCGGTAACTCACCTATTACTAGCCCAATACAACACATTTTATTTATTATCAAATCAACAACATGTTCTTCCATCGTGTCTTTAGTAGCCAAACTGTAAATATACATATCGCGAGTCTGCCCTATTCTATCAAGTCTTCCAATGCGTTGTTCAACAGACATAGGATTCCATGGCAAATCATAATTAATCAAAACATTGCAAAATTGAAAATTTAGTCCTTCAGCGCCAGTTTCAGTGCTAATCATAATCTGCGCATTATTCTTAAAATTCAAAATTCTTTCAGTCTTCTCTTCACGAGAGAGCCCGCCAACAAATTCAACAATCTTTAAATTATAAGGCGCAAGTTTCTCAACAATATATTTCAAAGTAGTGGGATGTTTAGTATAAAGCAATATTTTAGCATTAGAATCTTGTTTCAAAGTCTTATCAACAATTTCTATAAGTTTTTCAATTTTAGAATCTTTTTTCAGAACACTGTAAGCATCTATAATTTCTTGAGCCAACTGTCGCGTCTCATTATGATATTTATCGCTTTCAGCAATCTTAGTAAGCGATTCAACAGCAGACCTTGAAGAGCTAGTAACTTTAGGAAGAATAGCATAAATAATTAATTTACCTCGTAATTCATCTCCATTAGCTGCAAAATATTTAGTCTTAAGCAAATCGCAAATAGAATCATAAATCTTTTTTTCTTCAGCAGTTAAATGTACAACTTCAATTTTAGGAATTCTTTTCTTATATTCTATCCCAGTTTCTTCACGCCTGCGTCTAAGCATGACCTCTTGTAAACGCCGACGTAATTCCAATGGATTAAGTGGACGGCGTTTATTCCCTCTAAAAAGAAATTTCTCTCTAAATTCTTGAATCGTTCCAAGGTGACCTCGCCTAAGCAAATGCAATAAATTGTAAAGTTCAATTAAATCATTCTGAAACGGCGTTGCTGTTAAAAGTAAAAAGCGTTTCTTCTGCATCCTATCAACAAATCTCCACCTAGTAGTGCTGCGCTGTTTCATCTTATGAGCTTCATCAACAACAAGTAAATCCCATGCAATATCATGCGCCTTAGAATGTCTAAATCTCGCAAGCTCTTTATCGAAAGTCTTAACCTTATCCACTGAAGCAATAACTAAGTCATTCTTATTCCAATCATTTTCAGATTCAATTATGTTAAATTTAATATTAAATTTCTCATCTAATTCAGCCACCCACTGGTCAACAAGGGACGGCGGAGTAAGTATCAAAACCTTAGAAACAAAACCCCTGACAAGACACTCTTTTATCACCATTCCAGTAGTTATCGTCTTTCCCAAACCCACTTCATCAGCCAGTAACGCAGAACCATTCATTTCTCGCAATATATGCAAAGCCCCTTCAGTCTGATGCTTCAGCTTATAAGTCAAATTATCTTTAATCATATCATAAGAAACAAGCTCATTAAGCTCCGTATTCCTTTCAAGATTAATTGCGTCAAATTTCAAGCGAGCAACATCAGCGCTGCCAAATTTCTTCTGTTCAACCTTTTCCAAAATAATCAAATCATCATCGGAAAAAGACTCATCTATTATTATAGTCATGTTCAATTCTTTCCCCAAACGTGAGCATAAGCAAATTCTTCTGAATTTATGCACATGTTGTGGTTTTCCACAACTTTGTAGGCGAGCAGTAAGAATTGAATCATTTGAAGATATTTTATTTTCATATTCAGCACCTCCATGTTTCAGAATATAAAAGCAGAGAGTCCAGTTTTTAAGAATACGTATGATGAAAAGATAATTACCTGTCTATTCAAAATAATTCTTTAATAGTCTTTTCCAGCGAGAAGCGACTTTTAGCAGATTATTTGATGTAGAAAACCTAGAATTTCTTATCCTATCAAAATAAGTATAAATGATTACCTCAAATCCTCTTTATTTCATTCTTTCAATAAGAGGCACAAAGTCACTATCAGAAGCAATTAATATTATTTTACTTATGGAAGGATATCTTTCTTTAATATCATACATATCCATTATTACTAATGCGTCTACTCCCTTTTGATAGTAATCAAAACTTCCATCTTCATTTAAGATTCGCTGACATCTACCCTCCCTTAAAGTAATCCATTTTTTCTTCCTTAACATCTTAGTCATATTTTGATATCTGCTCATCAAATAGCTTTCATTTTCATTAGGTTTAGAGTTTTGAAAAGGAGGAGCAGTGTAAATGAATAGATGTTTCAGGTTAAGATTTTCTTTTATACATATATTTCTAAATGTTTGAAGGTATTTCTTTGGTTTACCATCTTGTTTTTGAAAATGCTTCTTAACAAGACCAAAGAAACCATCATCGACAAAAACTAAAGCATCTTCCATACATTCAATCTACCATCTCAAATAAAAGCATCCGGCAACCTTGCGATCACCGGGGATCATACTCACAATCATAAAGATTGCTAAAATTAAGATAATGGTTTGGTATAAAAGCTTTTTGGTTTATTTTTTCATCCATTTTGACACCAAATTATAATAATTTTCAACACCATACAAGATTATATTTTTATTAACAATTTCATTTCCTAAATTATTTTGCTTTTTTTCAATCATAGAATTAAATTGAGCAGTCGTAAAATCATGTATTTCCAAAGGCAAAGCAAAAAGTCTTAATTTTTCAAGAAGTATTTTCAATTTTTCATTATTATCTACAATAACACAAATATCTATATCGGAGCCAGTAGTATTTGTTCCCATAACATAAGAACCAAAAACTAGCACAATCAAGAAAGGATAATTAACTTCTTCAATGTAGCTCTTTACAATCCTTAATTTAGGATTTTTTAAAATAAATTGTTCTGTTCTTTTCTTCTCTGCATTATATATATCTAGATTGGGCACAAGATTTATACTTATAGGGTTTGTATTTCCGACTTTTCCTTTTGTTATAACTCCTTCTAAATGGAGCCGATTTACAAGTTCATGAGTATTCTTATAATCTACGATAATAGCCCCAGATGCTTGTCTGATTGAAACAGGACCTTTATTTTAAATTAAGTAGCTCAGCAATTTCTCTTTAGACCCTATCTTAATATTAGTAATCTTAATTTTTACCATAATTCTATGGTATCTTCACCATATATAAATATTTCTAATCTCCCACACCGCGCAACCTAATTTGTCTAATTTTTTCATAATTGATATTCTCTTAACATCTAGTATTATTTAATTTAGAACAATGATAATATGTTCCGACCATTAATACTAAATTGAAAAAATGGTCTTTTCTCTCTCCTTGTATTAGAAACTACGTACACTACAGATGACCTTTTAGATTCCTCCAATTTTCTTTGTCTTTCAGATTCATTAAATTCTCTTACTCTTGCCCTCGATTTTAAAATATAACTATATTTTTCATTTAAACCACTAACAACACCTCTATCTTGAATTAATTCTACTCTTTCCAATTCTCTTAAAACATCAATATATTTATCACCCATAGAATCATAATATTTATGTTCCATTAAATTCCTCTGCGTCTCCATTCCAGGTCTTCTTGTCTTTTAATAACTGCCTCGTTACTTTCCATCCTTCTTCTTTCCAATTCCTCTGCTTCCCTGATTCTAGTAAGAAAATATTCGCCTTTTATAAGATCAATATTTTTATAATCACAAATCTTTTTATTTTTAGCACCAAAAATATCGCCTGTTAAATCTGCTAAACTAGGCAATCTCAAAGTTTGAGAAACTAGTCTTCTTTGTCCAACCATAACTTCTCCATCTGGAGCAGTAGATTCTTGTCTAACAAATGTCCTATAACTTACAGCCCCTCTTGGAGCAGTATAAATCATACTTTCTGGAAAAACAATTTCATCTCCAATTGGTCTAACTACATGTTGAGTTTCAGGATTATCATTAGATTTAACATCAAATTCAACATACTGCACTAATCTTGGCTTACTCATATAAACTCATAAAATAAAGCATATTTAAACTTTTCTATTTGTTGTCCCTATATAGTATCTATTATTTCTTCCCAGAACCGCCAATAACCTTCTTCTCATGCATAAACGGAAGTAAAACATCTGGAACTTTAACACTTCCATCTTTCTGTTGATAATTCTCAAGAATTGCAACCATTGCGCGAGAAGTTGCAAGTGCTGTATTATTCAAAGTATGAGGCGCATACTTCTCTCCCTTCCCATTATCAACTCGTATCTTAAGTTTACGAGCCTGACAGTCAGTCAAATTAGAACAAGAACCAACTTCAAAATAAGCTTTTTTGCGAGGAGACCATGCTTCAATATCTACTTGAATATGTTTCAAATCTCCCAAATCTCCAGAACAAATCCCAAGAATGCGAATAGGGATTCCCAACTCTTTGAATATCTCAACAGTAATTCCCTGCATCTCTTCAAAAAATTTCATAGATTCATCAGGTCTGCAAATAACAACCATTTCCACTTTATTGAATTGATGATTTCTAAAAAGTCCTTTTTCATCAATTCCATGCGAGCCTATCTCTTTTCTGAAACACATAGAGTAAGAAGCAAATTTCATAGGCAAATTTTTATCGGACAAAATAGTATCAATAAATCTGCCAATAAGTGAATGCTCGCTCGTCCCAATCAAATACAAATCTTCATCATCTATTTTATATATCTGATTCTTCATATCATTTAAATCAGTCACATTCTGAATTACTGCAGAACGCAACATCAAAGGCGTCTCTACATACAAAAATCCTTTAGAAACCATTTTATCAATAACAAATCTAATTAAAGCTTGGTTAAGCAAAGCTAAATCTCCTTGTAAATAATAAAACCCATTTCCTGAAGTGCGCGCAGAAGCATCAAAATCTGCAACGCTCAGCGATTCAGCAATCTCGGCATGAGTCTTTACTTCAAAATCAAATTCCTTAGGCTTTCCAATCTTGCGCATTGAAACATTTTCATTTTCATCTTTTCCAATTGCAACAGAAGAATGCATCAAATTAGGAATCTTACTTAATAAAACAGAAATTTCTTCTTCTAAAGAATACATTTTTTTCTCCAAACCATCAATTTTATCAGGAATTTGTCCAGCTTCTTTAAGGAGTTTCTTAGCATCTTTTCCCGCCTTTTTAGCATCGCCTATCTCTTTAGATATCCTATTCCGTTCAGCGCGCAAATTATCGACATCTCTCTTTAATTCGCGCCATTTCTTATCTTTATCAAGCGCTTCATCAACCAATTTAAGCCTGTCATTTTTAAATTTCTTTTTAATATTTTCCTTTACCATTTCAGGATTTTCGCGTAAAACCTTTATGTCAAACATATACAGTCAAAAATAAGCGTATATTTAAAGTTAATTTATTTAGGCCATACTCAAAGTAAATTGATTATTGTATCCTATATATATCAAAATACTATGTTTAAGCAAATCTCTCCCTATAAGCCCACTAATTTCTTGCCCATCTAAAGGAGCTCCTATAAAAGGACCTTGATAAATCAAGCCATGTGTTGGAATTACCATCCTCATAAAATATTGATAACATTCATGCTCTTTACTTGAAGGTGTATTTATTTTTATAACGCCTGTCGGTTCTAATCTTAGCTGTTCTGGTATCTCTTTCTTAACCACGCAGTTCGAAGCTCCAGTATCGATTAACGATTTTATAATAACAGGTGAAGGAATTTCTTTTCCTTCTTCTTTAAGTTTCTTTTCAAGTTCTAGAGGAATAAGAAAATGAACATCTAAAACAGGCCCTTCTTTATGTCAAAGTGTTTGAAAACCACACCTCTTAGAGTGTGAACACTTTGAGCATCCAAAAAACTACTCAAAGTTTTTTTGATATAAATCTGGAGAACTAATAGTTACTGAAGGCATGGTGAAACTATTCCTATCAAATTTGATGTAAAATTACCTGTAGGTTCAACCTCTAATATCTGTTTGACTAAAAAAGACTTATTGCCAAATTTATCAATTCCAACCTTTATAGCATCATCATAAGTATCGTAAATGCCAATTATCATATTTCCCTTAATTAAAACAAACTTACCTCTATCTGAGTTTAACAAATTCTGCTTGTTTTCTTCATATGTCTTTAACTCAAGAGTTAACTTTTTTTCCATAAATTCCAATATCTAATCATATATTTAAGTCTAATGTCTTTAAGTCTAAAATCTTCTAGAACTCGAACGCCCTCTACTAAATCCACCTCGCCCACCAGAACCAGAACGCTCACGAGAACCGCCCCTAGAATCTCCACCACCAGAACGAGAACTTCCAAATCTTGCTCTTCCAAATGTTCTCTCTCCGCCGGAAGAAGAAGAACGTTCACGTCCTCCAAAGCTTCTGCCTCCGCCTCTATCAATGCGTTCACGAGAACCACTAAATCTACCACGACCACCAAAAGTCAAACGTCCACGATTATCTCTATCACTAGATTCTTCTTTGAATCTAACAAAAATAGGCTGAACTTCAGGCATTGGCACTTGCTTAATAGATATCGACGGGTCGCGCAAAACACTTCTAAAACTATCATAATCTCTCTGTGAAACAATTGTTATAGCAATACCTTCTTTTCCAGCACGAGCCGTGCGTCCAATTCTATGAATATATTCTATGCTTGTTTTTGGAACATCAAAATTGTAAATATGAGAAACATTCTTTATATCTAAACCTCGAGCAGCAACATCTGTGCAAACTAAAATCAACGCTTTAGAAGAATGAAACTCTTCCATGACTCTGCTCCTCTTATTCTGCGCAAGCCCTCCATGAATTGCAATTGCATCAATTTTATTTCTCTCTAAATTATGAACCACATAATCAGCATTCCTTCTAGTATTACAAAATACCATTACCAAACCACTTTTCTCTTCTTTAAGCAAATGAACAAGAAGAGAGAATTTCAAATTGCTAGGCGTATCATAATAAACTTGATGAAGTTTAGTTGGGTCAACTTGACTTTCAGACTCAACCAACACAGGCTCATTCATATAATGCTTTGCTATGCGAGAAATATCTGAAGAGATAGTAGCAGAAAATAACAAAGTCTGTCTTTCTTTAGGACATTTATTAATTATTGTAACAACATCATCTATAAAACCCATATCTAACATTCTGTCTGCTTCATCTAAAACTAGAAATTTAATCTTGCTCAAATTCAAAGAATCATTTCTTAAGTGGTCTAAAATTCTTCCAGGCGTTCCAACAACAATATCAGCACTGCGTAAATCATGTTTCTGCGGGACTATTGAAACTCCTCCATATATTTCAACAACGCGCAAACCAACATGTTTAGAATATTTCTGTAATGTCGTTCCAACCTGTTCTGCAAGTTCACGAGTAGGAGTCAAAATAAGAGTCTGAATTCCCTGCCCAGCATCAAGCCTCTCAATTATTCCAGCGCCAAAAGCAAGTGTCTTTCCAGAACCAGTAGCAGAACTTCCAAGCACATCCTTCCCAGAAAGAACAAGAGGAATAGCTTTTGCCTGAACATCCGTAGGCTCAGTAAACCCAGCATCAGCCAGAACTTTCAGCATACCTACACTAAGACCTAGTTTAGCAAATGATTCTAACATATATAAATCAAAGATTAATCCTTTTTAAAGAAGAGTATTAATCCCCAGTCGAAGCAAAATAACTATGGTGTTGTTTTAAAAACTTCAAAGTAACTTCTTTTAATTCTTTATAAAAATCATCAAATTGTTGGAGATATAATTTTATATGATGCTCAACTGCTAAATTAAAATAATCTGGAGAATTTACTTTTACAAGATTCCATCTATGTTTTCTACAAGAATCACGTGTCTTTTTTTCCCAATTTGCTTCACCTATTTTTTCTACAAGAGTCTTACTATCTTCTCTAACTTCATTTTTAAAAACAATAGGTATTTTTCCAGAGCCCACATTAAATGGAAAACCCAATGGAAAACTCAGACTAAAACCAGTCTCTAAGTTAGTATCACGAAAATGAATTTCATTTTTGCTAGAATCATGACAATAAACCCTTAAACCAGGTTTAAACCCATCTTCGAATTGTACAACATACTCCAAGGTCAACTTTTCATTTTCTTGTGCCATTTTAGATACTATTAAAAAGTTAATAAAGAGTATTTAAAGTTTTCTAACAATCGATACTGTTAGTTTATCGGGATATGGGTTTTAGCCATATACCCAATAAGTTCTAACAGTTTATTCCTTCCGAGTTCAAGTTTTATCTTAGCCTTTTCTGCTGGAGTTTTTCCATGCAATTGTTGATGTGGATTTACAAAGTTATGAATTATTCTTCTAAAATTAAGAAATGAATTTGCGTACTCAAAACTTTTGAATTGACTTCTCATTCCATTCAATCTATCTTTTATTTTTCCATTATATCTTTCAATTGCGTTGTTGTTGTATTTTCTCCCATACTTTTTACATGCAATTGAAACACCAAATTGTAGTTCTGCAACTCTATAAAATAATTTGTTAAACGCATTTTTATAATTCTCAAAACCATCACAAACAAACTTAGTTAATGGGTAGTTTTTATCAAAATATTTTCTTGTATAATAGTTGGCTAAAATCTGACCATAACAAGTTTCTTTTATCTGCGATAAAAACTTAACACAATTTGCTTTTGTTCTTTTATCGACGAATAAATGTGCAGTTATGTACTTTGTTTTATTATCAATACAGTTCAAATCAAAACATTTATCTTTCTTTACATCCACATATTTCTCATCAAAATGTTGTCTTCCTTTCAACGTTGGTTGAATTGAATTAATGGGATTTTAAAAAAGCAGAATATTTTTTTATCCATTCTCTTATAGCTTCTCTGCTTACTTTCACACCATCATGTTGCCATAAATGGTTTTTAACTTGGAATAATGACAATCCGTCATTGTGCATGTGCAAAGCACGCACAATATCTTTTTTATTATATCTCATTCTCTCAAAACCATCTCCATCAATAAATTTTCTTTGACAATCATTGCAAAGGTAAAGTTGTTTTTCTCCAGATTTGTTGTATCTTTTTCCTCTTTTTGAGATATTTTGGCTTTTACATTTTGGACACTTCATACTATTTTACCTCCTTTCAGAAAGGTAAAATCTTCAGAATTTATATACTTATCCCTTTAAGTTGACAATATCCTAACAATCAAAATCTCTCAATATCTATATAATCTAACTTTTATTAGTCTAATCTTATCATTTATGATGATAATAATAAAACAAAAATTCTCAAAACCCACCAATATTGAAAAAATCAACATCTTTA
>Ga0209541_10011354_pt1 | contig 13962 bp, 12 predicted proteins | sample RifCSPlowO2_01_FD_184027 | JGI IMG/M metagenome (GOLD analysis project Ga0209541, IMG submission 184027) | Groundwater microbial communities from Rifle, Colorado - Rifle CSP2_plank lowO2_0.1 (SPAdes) (version 2) | ecosystem: Environmental > Aquatic > Deep subsurface > Groundwater | place... | reverse complement strand
AAGAACTCGTTTTCCGACCCAAGGGAGTTAAAGTTACGATCACCTTAAGTCCGGCCAGTCTGACTTTTTTCAAGAAAAAAGCTCGCGAGCTTGACACTTCTTATCAGCGCATGATTCGCAATTTAGTCGATGAGTACGTACGGCGGATGAAACAGGCTTAATCTCACACAATAGTTTGGAGAAAGCAAATAGATCGGCTACCCAATAGTACGAATCGGGCTTCCATCAAGAGCATAAGTACCACCTACGGTAGTTGCTACAAACTCGGAAGTGTCTTCCCCAACAGGTTGGCCTCGCAATGTAAACAAAAGGGTAAAGCGGTTCGGCATGATATCAAAATACGTCTGTAAATACGTACTCTCTGGATGCTGAGGGTCCCCCGGCTGCTCAAATAGCTGACACCGCGTAAAGATAGGCTCTTCGTTAAAAGAATCTGGAAATGACCAGGTTGCTTTTATAGCTCTTTCACCAGTCCGCATATCGTCCCAGTATTTATCGGTATTTGCTTGCACAGAGTCCGGTTTAACAATTACCTGGCGATAGGCATGGTAATCACGGTATCTTGTCATAATATCCTGCTGAAAACGTTCTTCATACCACCCCTTATCAAGCGGGTTTTGTGCGAGTGTCCTGGCATCCCGAAGTCTGAGCGCCATGACAAGTTCTTTCAAAGAAAGTACGGGACTACCGTTAATCGTAGCAAATGCCAGCGTTGCCATCTGGTCAGCTGCGTATACTTCGATTCCTCCTTCAAATCTTCCTAAGACATATTCAAACGGTCGAAGTTCGGCAGGGAGCGGCGTGACTTCTGTCGTTACCCCTTCATGCGCTAATTCTACAGCTGAGATCATACCGGTATAATACTTTATCTTCAGAATTTATCAAGCGGCAAATGCCGGTTTAGCAGTGAGGATGTTTTCCCGGTATCGGCGTAAACTTTTTCCCCATTTTCGAGCCGAGAACCTATCGGATCACCGTACCGTCACGGTACGGATGTCCAACAGATACGGATCGATACGAATGGATAATCTAGATCTACTTTTTACCGCTCTTTACCGGTAGACGGAGTAAAATCAATTTCCTTCGGAAACACCTGAACCGACGATGTAGTTTACTTAAACGATTTCAAATATTCTCGCCGCTCTTTGCATGTCCTCCTTGTCGGGAAAAGTAAAAATCCCCCTTTCCTTTGCTACTTCTCCCAGAGCATCTCCCAATCCATGTACCAGGCACCACATACGGTTTGGGACATGTTCCGCCCGTCCCATATCAGGACCTCCCCCGACATGTCTGTCAGCAGTGATTATGTGCGGCGCAGCAATCAGATCTGCGTTTTGCCATGAATACCATAGATAAATAGGCTTATCGTAGTCTTTGGCGAGAGCAGGCTTCCATCCGGGATCATGAAGGTCTGTTCTCAAATCAGCTACATTTTTGCTGAAAAGACTACTTCCCAACTTACTATACCGTGAAGGAAGCGTAACGCCGCTTGCAAGAAGCGACCGGGTCATCTGAATAATATGTCCCTTTATCGCTTCTCCGTACTGCTCCCGATATTGTTCTTTCAGCCTATCTCGCTCGTTGAGTAAGCAGTGCATATACCTAACTCCTTGTCCAAAGCTCGTTCTGGCCTGAGGTAGAAAAAGCGTCTCGTCATCTTCTATTCGATCACCAATCGCCGATACGATAGGTGGTATATCACTCATGAAGAGAAAAGTCTCTTGTTCCGATGGGTTGCGGAGTTTTCCGTTGTGGATAGCTTCCTCAATGAGTTCTTTCTTTGCGTCCGGCGGTGTATGTACTATTGCGTTGTCAAAATTAAGCAGAAAACGTCCCCGGTCGGGCTGGGTCGCGGGCGGTAATTCAATGATGCGGGGGACATAGACTGCAGCAATGTTCGCGTCAGCCATAATATACTCAAGAGTACCCATCATTGCTTCGTCAAAATGACGATAGGCGGGACTTTGAACCCCTTTTTGTTCAAGAATGCCAATCATGGCATTTCTAACGTCGTTAAATCTCCCGTATGCCGTACCAAATTCGGCGCCGATTGCTTCTACCCGCTCTTTTTTCATAAATGATCTTTAGCCTATTATATAGTACTCATCAAGTACGCAATTATTCAACGGAGTAGGCGAGATAGGCGTAGACTAAAGCAACCAGAAGTGCAAGGAAGATCGTATACGTTATTCAGTTCGTATTTCCGTTAATACGGCGCCGTCGTCATAGATGAGGCCGAATCCGCGCTGATAGCGTTTGGTGCTCGACGGCTGTTCCTGGACGAGGAGTACATCGACAAATGTCCCGAACGGTGTGGTAAACGTTTCATTCATTGCTTCGTGGCGGGCCGAATCCATTGCAACACCCGGAGCCACTTCCTGCTGGTACGATTGACCGACGAGGGGAGTACCCGGCATGATGATTCCCGCCTTATTTTCGCCTTCATCCGCACGCCAAGCGCCGCCGTGTCCGACAATTTCGCCATTTTTATAGTCATCGACTTCTTCCCCGAAGTAACAGACTGTTTTATCGGAAGCTTGAGCAAAGAAGTTTCGTGATACCTCGGCGAGTTCGCCGCCTTCCCACTCACGCTCTTCGATCACCCGCGTGGAAACGCCGGAAACGAGCTCGGTTTCGTCAAGCGCGCTGATCTCGACGCGCGCGCCACCTTCCTCTTCAAGAACATACACGGTGCCCACGGGATAGGGAAAAAATTCATTGTCAATAACATTTGAAAACGGGCCGTTCGCCGGATCGCATACGGCAATATCGAGCTCGCCCGTCGTATTCAACGGTTCGTTGAGAGAGTTCGAATTAACGGGACCCTTATTCTTCATAAAGTACTGGTTTCCAACCAGGAAAAGAATAACGACTGCCGCAATGCCGAAAAGAATCAGAGGAGAAGATTTTTTCATATGAATTATTGTAAGTATAAGCGTGCATGATGACGAATACAAGAGTGCCTGCAATCATTCTTCTCACATGACTTACACATTGAGAATCTATTTCTAAAGAACAGGAGATCCTGAAATGGATTCGGCCAGCTCACCATCCTGAGTTTACCGAAGGACAAGTTCAGGATGACGACTTCTACATAACTCCTATCTTTATTGCCCGCATACGTCCCGTATAATATCCCACGGAAATCCTTCGCGCGCGAGATGCTGCATGAGTTTTTTCTTCGGATAATGTCCTCTCTTTTGCGCAAGCGCGCGGCATGCAGCCTTTTCGTCATATTCAGCGAGCACGGTATTCATAATTTCTTCATCCAATCCTTTGCTAAAAAGTTCTTGCTGTAAAACGCGCTTGCTTCTCGGCCGGTGCAAACCCCTTCACTTTTTGATTGGGTAAGACTTTTTATCCGAATACTATTTTCGGACGTGTATAATATGCAAAGCTGTTCCATTCCCGAAGTGGAATAGTGGTGGAATATAGAAGAAGTGCAAAGCGTGCTTGAAAAAGCGGTAACCGTTAAAGCCGTTATCTCCGAGCACCAACATTGGAACAAAATGCACATGCATCACGGCATTCCGTATTTCACGGTTACGTCACTAGTGGAGAATTTCCATAATGATGGTATAACGTCTGAGGTGTATACGATGGTGAATCTTAACCAGAAGAAGATAACTCTCGATGTCCGTGGCAATGATCCGGCGCTGTTTGAATATACGTTTCACTAACATGCAAACAAAAAGAGATCATACTGCTGCTCTAATTTATTTAGAGCACTATAAAATAATGAAGCAGGAAGTGTTTCAGAACTCTTCCGAATCGTTTAGGGCGCTCCAAATAGCAATTCTTATCGTATCAACGTTATTAACGCTTGCAAGCACGTCGATTATCTCAAGTGAGATTCGGTGGTTATTCTTTCTTTTTCCTGCAGTAGCAGCGTCTCCGTTTATTATGCTGATAGCTCAACGTTTTCGCCAGACACGAAGAATAGGGAAATATATAGCCCTTCAAATAGAGCCAAAGCTTGGTTTCTCATGGGAGAATTTAGGTCCTCAACCAATATCACTTATTTATGAACGTACTAAAAAGTCTAAGAAGACTTGGCGAATTACTCCATTATCCGTAGTAGCAATGTCGCTTCCTTTAGGGATTATTCAATTGCTTTCTTGGTTTGCATCATTTTACTTCCTTAGCTCACTTCCATTTCAGACATTCGCCCATTCAATAATAGTATGGACTATTTGGCTAGTAATTTCCGCAATGATTGTCTTTTTAGTGATTTTTGAATATCACGTTCTGAAAGATTCGGCGATAAAAGAATCTTTGAAAGAGTCGGCAATAATAGATTCTTTTCAAAAGATAAAGGAAAAGTCGATGAAGAAGTAATTAATCACTCATGTTACGCGATATGTGTCAGAATGAATTCATTTCAGCATCCCGTTGAGATCCTGAAACCGCGTCTGACGCGGTGAAACGAGTTCAGGATGACGACTTCAGCGTAAGTCCTGAAGTTTATAAAGAGCTTTCGTATTTCTCTATCGGTTAGTTTGCTTGAATATACAGTCCGAAATGTCATGAATTAATCATACGTTTCGTACCGATTCCGTAGTATGCCCATGGTTATTATAAATTAATGATTTTTTGGTAAGTTATAGATGTAGTCCGCTATTTTTGGCCTTTCAGTAGCTCTAAACCGGTGATAAAAATTTCCAAACCTTCGGATGTTATTCGGTAACCACCTCCCGTATCACCTCCCACGGAAAACCTTCGCGTGCGAGATTCTGCATGAGTTTTTTCATCGGATAGTGTCCTCTTTTTTGCGCAAGCGCGCGGCATGCAGCCTCTTCATCATATTCATCAAGCGCGGTATTCATAACCTCTTCATCCAATCCTTTACTAAAAAGTTCTTGCCGCAACACCCGCTTGCTTCTTGGTCGGTGTAAACTCCGTTGTTCAGCATACCAGCGGGCGAAAGCAAGGTCGTCGACGTAGTGTTGTTCCTTCAAACGATCAATGACCGGTTCAATTGCTGATTCAGAAAGATCGGGCAGTGCACGGCGGGCATAATCGGCTAATTTTCTGCGTAATTCTTTCTCGCTCTGTTGCCGGCGGGCTAAAAGTTGTAACGCATGGGTATAGAGTGCTTTTTGTTGATCATCCATCACATGAAGAAGAGCTGGTAGTGAAATGTTGCAATGTTTCTTCGGGGTAAGTTCTTCCACCTGCATCTGCCGGAAGTAATTCAAGATAATCGTCGGGATAAATCATACCCGTGTGGTCAGGTAACTCTGCCGGTATTGCGCGTGATCCGTTCTTAAAATAGAGAAGAGAAATAGGCAAATGCAAATCATATTGGGACAATTTTCTATTGTACCAACTTGCCAGTTCGCCAGCATTTCTTCGATAATAGAGGGGAGCGCCGGGAAGAATCAAATCATAGAGCGTATCATCGAACTTAATATAGACCATTCTATCCGCACTTCCTTTTCCGGCCTCTTCGACTGTTTGGGGAAATAGGACAGGGTATCCCAGCTGTCGAGAATTTATCAGAGGCATCGGAATTTCTAAGAAGTTATAACTTTTTCCTTCAATAATTTCAGATACCTGCCATATCTGACTCGCGCAATAGTCTCCGTACAGCTTTTTTTCCGATTCTCTTATCCCGTTAAACGGATTGGTATCGGGTACATAATCAGGATTAACAACAAAGTCGAAGTAATAGTTTACATAGCCGTCAAGGGTAATGGTTAAGTTATATCTTCCAGCAGGAAGAGCTCGGTCTGGTTTATAGAAGAATAGTACCGGCGGAAGCGGTTGATTCCAGTTTTGTAAGCATTGTTTCTTCACGTATTCAAACGGGATTGCTGATTTTTCTCCGCCAGCGGGGTTGTTTTCCCTATCGCACGGAATAATCGGTGTTTCTGAAATTCCGTACACGGCTACGTCACCAATCCTGATTGATGTTTTATAGGTGTCATCGGACAATTCAGCTCGCACATTCAGTAATTGGCCGGGTACGAAATGCAAATAAAGGTCGTCTTGTTCATAATAGTCGTATTGAGCATGTGAAGGATCTTCACTACTCAAGATAGTACCGGTTATTGGCTCATAGAGGTTACTTATTCGGCCAATAATCGTGGGTTTTTGATTTGAAGTTACCGTTATCGGTTGTGGTAGTGGATGTAGTATTTGCACAATCGCGTTTTTGTTGGACGTATTTTTGTTAGGCGTTGGTGATGGGGATAATGGTACTGCTGTAAGCAGCTGATTATTATTCGCTGGCACCGGAGAAGAATTTTGAAAGAATCTGAAATCTACCGTGAGCAATAAAACCACTATCAATAATACGACCAGTGAAGCTGAAACAATAGATAGAATGATAGCAGTGATTTTCCAACGATCACTTTTTGTCCACGTGATTTCTTCTTTAGGTTTCATACTTTTGCTTCATGATACGTATTGCTGACCGTCAAGTCAAATTAAATTCGTAAGTACAGTCGTGCGAGGACGATCATACCGGCATGATACACTATTATCAGATTTAAGATTTCAAAAATATATGGCTAAAGTTCATTCGCTGTTTACGTGTCAACAATGCGGGTACGTATCGCCGCAATATCTCGGCCGGTGTCCGGAGTGCGGGGAATGGAATTCGCTCGTTGAGACAAGCGAAGACGTCAGACTCAAGACTAAAGACTCCAGACAAATACAATCAAAGACACGGCCAGTAAAACTTTCAGAAATTACTTCACAACCCAAAGAACGAATCAGTACGGGAATTTCTGAATTGGACTATATACTCGGCGGGGGTTTGGTGCCCGGACAGGTCGTCTTGCTCGCGGGCGAGCCGGGAGTGGGGAAGTCGACGCTGCTGCTGCAGATGGTAAAGTCTCGAATTTCGAAATTAGAAGTTGGAACGTTGAGTCCTGAAATGAGAAGTAAGAAATTGGATTCCGGCATCTCAAAAAATCAAGAAATCAAACTTCAACATCAACGTTCCAACCTCCAATTTCAAACCTCAAATTTTCAGCGTCAAATTTTATACGTCTCCGGAGAAGAGTCGCCGTCGCAAATTGCCCTGCGCGCTAAACGGCTGGGTATGGAAAAGTTGGAAGGACTGTTATTATTTAATGAAACGAACGTAGAGGGGATCATTTCTGAAATGTCGAAGTTAGAAGTTAGAGTTTCGAATGTAGATAACGAAGTTCGCAGTGAGAAGTTGGATACGAAACCTTCAAACCTTCAAACCTTCAAACCTCAACATCCACATTCCAACTTCCAACTTCCAACTTCTATGGTAATTATAGACTCTATCCAGACCATCTGGAGCGAGTCGCTGTCAGGCGTTGCCGGATCTGTGGGGCAGGTACGGGAATCTGCTTCGCAAATTATTCAGGCGGCAAAATCATTGAATATTCCTGCTATCATAGTCGGCCAGGTGACGAAAGAAGGGACGATCGCCGGGCCTAAAGTGCTTGAGCATATGGTAGACACGGTGCTTTCCATGGAAGGCGCGCGGTTTGAAGAGACGCGGCTTTTGCGGGTAGCCAAAAACCGGTTTGGCCCGACGGATGAGGTGGGCGTTTTTTCCATGAAGGAAGACGGGCTGTTTGCGGTCAGCGATCCTTCATCGTCATTTATCATGAAACGCACGGTGCCGGTTGCCGGACAGGCAACGACGGTCATCATGGAAGGAACGCGGCCATTGCTTGTTGAAATCCAGGCGCTCGTCGTGCCGACGAGCTTTCCGGCGCCGCGGCGCGTCGGAAACGGCGTTATATTTTCGCGGCTGGTGACTATCGTGGCAATACTTGCCAAGCATCTCCGCCTGCCGCTGGAGCGTTTTGATGTGTATGTCAACGTATCGGGCGGCTTTTCCGTTTCCGAACCGGCTGCCGATGCCGCGATCGCGCTTGCTATTTATTCTTCAATAAAAAATAAACCGCTGCCGGCGCACGCCGTCGCGGTCGGGGAATTATCGCTTCTGGGTGAACTGCAGTCGGTTCCGCGCCTCGCACGCCGCATCAAAGAAGCAAAACGTTTGGGCTTTACAAACGTCCTATCGGCTGATTCGTACGACAATCTTTCCGCAGCAGCAGCTTCGCTGTAAGAACCTGTTTCAAAACTTCGTCACGGAAATTCAATAAGCCTCTTTTTGGTAAGATTTTTTCACCAGACGTTATCCACGTGTATTTGTTGATATCTATATTATTTGTTATAATAGGCTATATCTTTTATTTTCTACTATAGGGCACTGAATAATTAGGGGAGAATATATTATAGGACTTGACAGGTGATTTATACTTATGATACTCTGTTTTCAGAGGCTTACCGGCATGCGAAAGATTTTTACTAAGTTATTTAAAGCAGTGAGGGAACGGCGTCTCTCTCCGCAGGACAGGGCACGTATTGCATTTGAGAAGCGGGCGAGGGAACAATTTCTGCGTTTGAAGGAAAAGGGGTTGGGAATAACGGTTGCGACGTTGTAAGAGGTAAAAATGCCCAACTTCGTTCATGTTCGATTCGTGGTTTACATCCACGCAATCGAACGATCACTACGATGGGCTTAAGAAACACTAATTTGTTTTTTCAAAACAAAAAGTGTTTCTAAAGCAAAAGGCATCACTAACGCTAGGGTGACTTTTAGGCAGTTCCTGATTGGGGGCAATCAGAACAAATCACGTGCTACGTGTAGCAATGCCCTTTTTCAATTCACTTGTTATCCACAAAAAAGGGATAGCGTGATCAGCGAATTGATTAGTATGAACCTTAGCAAATTATGAGTAGCTTGTCAAGAAAATTTCTGAACCTGTAATACCTGTTTTTTATTGTGTAGAAAAGCTGACGGTTATCTCGAAAACTGACTCTTTTATATATCGGTTACTTTTGCCAAGTCTCACTTGGTTTCACCAAGTCTGACTTGGTTTCAGTGCGGAGAGTACTATGTAGGGCAGGCATATACTCTCCGCAGTGGGAATAAGCTGGTATAGTCCCTCTCCAGTGCCTCCGTTCAGAGAGCCAAGTTTAAAACCTTCGGGAATTGATCTTACATTGAACCCGTTTCAAAAGACTTTATTAATTGTCATCCTGAATACGTTCGCTTCGCTTAGTACTATAGTTTGATTCAGGATCTATGTGGATTCCGTGTCAAGTCGCGTCAGACGCGATCAAGCACGGAATGACGGTTTTGAAACAAGTTTATTAGTATTTTTGCTGCAGACTATCTTCATACATCGCTTTCGCCTGTTCGTAGCTGACGACCCAGCCTGTTTGGCGTACGCTTTTGTATAAGCCTTGCCTGAAGAAATCTCCGTGCTGATTATAGACTTCGGGGTATCCCCGATACCGGGTGATATTGTACGTATACTTTTCCAGCTGGGTGCCGGCGTGCTGCAGGTAACGCAAGTCTCCGGTTTCGCGCGCCAAGTGAGTAAGTAGCTTGATATACTCCATTCCCCAGTTACTCCAGATGGCGGTTGACCCATAGCTGGGCGTCGTCCAGCGGACGATGAGGTGGAGCTGCCACGGTCGGGGGTCCGTATGGTACTTGAGGCCAAAGGGTTCGTCGATTCCGTGATGCTGTATGTAGGCCACGCTTTTCATCAAATATTGCCGTTCCGCCGAATCTGTCGGGCTAAGAAAGCCCGTTTGGTAAGCAATGATCCAGTCAGACGAATAAAGTGATCCGTCACGGGAACGCGTGCTCAAATCCTCGAGAAAAATTCCCGATTCTCCATCCCAAAACGCTTCGATGATACGGTTTTTCAAATCATCGAGGAACCCATCGGTAATCTCCGGTGCAATAGTAAGTTCTTTCGCGAGCTGCGCTGTTTTCCAGAAAATGACATTATCGTAAAAAGAACTCTCCCGTTTTGCCATATCTTTTACACCGGACAGACGGACGTTGGTGCGTATCAAACCGCTTGTTTCATCATAAACCAGCTCACGGTACTGTATCCAGTGTTGCCGTAATGCGTCACGGTTGGCGTCGAGGAGGATTTTTGCTGCGCGTGGTGTTTTGAGCTGTGCATGTGCGCCGTAGGAATCCGGCGGCGGATCGTAGGGATACCGGACGGTAAAAGTCGCCGGATCCTGCAGAACGGTAAGCGCATACAGAAGGCTGAACAGCGTGTCGGACGGCGGCGCGAATACGTTGATCAAGGCGACCGAGCGAACGCCGACCGGAACGATCGTGGTCGCGAGGCGGTCGGACTTGCTAAAAACGTCGAGCGCGTAGGCAGTTGATTTGAGATAAATCAGCTGACGATTGTGCCAATCCGTTTCGGAACGCGCGGTGCGCGGGTCAAGGAGTGAGTGGTAGAAAAGTCCCAGGGAGCGTGGATAGAATGCACTGAAATGATCTCCTGAAATAAGGTACGGCCAATCCGGACTGAAGCGGAGTTGGTGAATAGCGTTGATTATGTCATCCTCGTTGCTCTTCGGGCCCTTTGGCCCGCCGCTTATCTTTCCCGTTACGATATGCCAGCCGGACTTCATCAGTGCGAACGTGCGTGCATACCGGTTATCCCGCAGCAGGAGTCCTTCAGATGGTTCGATCATGAAGAGACCGTCTTCTAGAGTAACAACGGTATACGGATCTGCGATTGCCGAGAAACGAACGAACGGATTAGTAAGGTAAAAAAAGATCGCAAGAAGCAGTATAAAAAAGAAAATCAAATTGCGGATACGAGTTTTTTTCAGGGCAGCGAGCATGGGATGAAACAATGACATTATATTAACGCACTTTATACAGACTCGTATTGTTTGAAGAGAAGACGATTGTTCCGAGTTGCCCGAAGATATTTTCGTTAATCGCGGTATATTTTTCCCGTTCCAGATCACCCACGACTACGTACGTGACATTGAACAGGTCGAGGAGGCGCCGTACTTCAACGGGGTCGGTTCCCTCGTACATTTGTCGTACAAGCTCCACACGACGTCCCGGTTCGTCATATGAACCCCGCCATAGCCACTCGTGCACCGGCCAGCCGAGCACGGTAGACAAACCGGAATTCGCGCTGATGCGGGAGTAATCAGTGTACGATTCACCCACCGCCTCGAGAATAACCAAAGAACCCATTGACCGATTAACCGATGAACCTAAGACATTGGAAGTGCCATTTGTTCGGTTGTTCGGTAGTTCCGTTGTTTGGTTATGGCGTAGCCAGTTGATAAGTTCATAATCGCCGGGGCGGTTTCCTTCGAGCCATCGCATGCCGTCCTGGCCTTCGTAGCTGCGGTTTTCGCCGACGCCATAATACGACTTGATCGCGAAATTGGGATATACCATGACGAGAAAAAGCAGGAATGCTCCGAAGATAAGATACGCAGATTTCAGCAGCTTGCCAAGTATTGAAGCAGGTTGAAACCGTTTAACCGTAACAATCGTATATGTGCTGACGATCGACAGCATGATAAACGCCTGATAGCCGAGCTTGAACATCGTATTGGCGCGATAGTGCCCGGGATAAATATCTTTGGCATAGAAAAATTCGGGGAAGATGAGGAGAAGGGTAGAGAGCGAAATAAGGGCGAGGATGAAAAGGTGGATTGGATCAAGGCTGCGCAGAAATTGGAAATTGCGAAATTGCGAAATTGTGAAATTTCTTTTACCTTTTTTAATTTCGTAATTTCGTAATTTCCTTATTTCGTTTGCGAAATAAACAATAAAAGCACCGACATGAAAATAAAAGAATCCCCATAAGACCGCGAGCATCCAGACCGGCGAACGAAGATTGTTTCCCTTTTCCAGGAGAAACGGCCCCATCTGAATAACCGGCTGGGTATCCGGTATCTGCGGCTCATCGCCCAGCAGCTTGACGAGGCCTACGGCTTCAGCCATTTCATAGCCGCCGACGACGCCGATACCGTGGACAAACGGCTTGAAATGGATGCTGAAGGGAAGGTTAAAAAGGATAAATGCTGCAACGACTATGCCGAATTGCTTTACTGTTCGAGGAAGTATAGAATTTGGAATTTGGAATTTGGAATTTGGATTTTTATTAGAAATTAGAAATTTTGATTTAGAAATTTTCAGAGGTTCATGGGTCGAGGAGATCTTCTTAAGATTCATTATGAAAATTAATAAACCGCTTAACGCGAGATAGATCAGTCCATCCCAGGCATTCGTCATGTACATGACCGCTGTTAGGAAACCTAACAATAGTAAATCCCAAATTCTAAATCCTAAGTTCCAAATAAATCCTAAATTCCAATTTCCAAACCTATATTTCTTTTGTTTAGAATTTATATTTTGAGATTTAGAGTTTATTTGAGATTTCGAATTTCGAATTTCGAATTTCAAAAACATCGCTAACAGAACACCAATAGTCAGAAGAACGAAGGGTATATCAAACACATGTCCGTGCAGGTCAGCGACCACCCACGAATAGGACGGAAACTCATGAATCGTGTTCGGTATGAAACGGGTCGCATTGGGATACCAGTAATTGTAGTTTCCGGTGGCAAGCATTGGCCGCAAATCCCAAATGTTCCAGAAGGGCACCGGACTATCATTCGGATACCCTTTGGTAAGAAGGTAAATAGTATGCAGATTTCCGGCCATAGTGACGAGGTATCCGCCAAGAAAGCTGGTAAGCATAAGCATGAAAAGGGAAACGGCAGGCTTTATGCGGCTCACCAATGCGGCAACTATGGAAAAAGAACAGACAAACGTCCAGGCAAAGATGCTTGATAAGATCAGGTTATAGGTAAGGGCTGATGCAATTGAAGACAGCTTTGTTAAAAAAGCCCCGATATAGTGGCCAAAGTAGTAATAGTTTATGTAAAAACCGCCGGTATAGTCTACAAGCCCTTCGACCGCTTCAGCCTTGGCCGGCGCCAACCACATATCCGGCGGCGGGAAGTATTTTGTATTCAGAATCGAATTAATAAAGCCGAAGTCCATGAATTTCTCTAAGCCATGGATTGAAGGTTCATGCCCGCGGATGTATGACCAGAATAAAAACCCCGAAAGAAATATAAGTTCCTCGAAAAGAATTATTTTCCATGGCGAGTTATTGCCTTCTCGGGAGAAGAAATTCGAAATTCGAAATTCGAAATTCGAAATTTTCAGATTTATTACGAGCCAAAGACCCAGCACAACCAGTATTGTCGTCATGGTAAAAGGTGCAATATGGAGACTTGCCAGGAGCCAAACTACGTATGCAGGCACGAGGAATCCGAGGATTTTTGCCATCGCATATCCGCGGTCGGGAAATGACCGGAAGAGACCTCTCGTTGCCGGAAACGCGATAAGTCCTAAAGAGGTCAGAATGCCGTACCAGAATAATAGGGTAGGAAGATCGGATAAAAATGCATCCATTAAATTCTAAATTCTAAATTCAAAATCCTAAGTTCCAAATAATGACCAAATTCAAATAGCTAAATCCCAAACGTTTAGAATTTGATATTTAGAATTTATTTGGAACTTAGAGTTTAAGATTTAGAATTTTGAGAACTTTATTATATGTTACAATGTTCCTCATGGCAATACGAACGATGCGGGTTGGGTTTGATTTTGACGGCGTGATTGCATACAATCCCTTGCGCGTATTGCGGATGCCGGCGATGGCCATCCGCCGCCTCATTATGCCAAACCACCAGTTGCGTTTTCCCGTTCCGAAAGAAAAGACGTGGCGGTTTTTGTGGAATATCGCCCATGAGACGAGCTTTTTCCCGGCATACGGATTTGCAGAATTGAGAAAGCTGCTCGAGGAGAAGAAGATCGAAGGCTACATCGTAACCGGTCGGTATTCATTCTTAGAAAAATCCCTGCATGACTGGTTGAAGAAGCATCGCGTTGAAGGATTATTCAAAGAGATCCGTCTGAATAAAAAAGATGAACAGCCGCATCTGTTCAAAGAACGCATGCTGCAGAAATTAAATCTCGATTATTTTGTCGAGGACAACTGGGATATCGTAAATTATTTAGCTCACGGCTCACAGCAAACAGCAAACAGCAATGAACAAAGAACAATGAACAATGAACAAAAAAAACAGCGAACGGCG
>Ga0209541_10011353_pt1 | contig 13963 bp, 17 predicted proteins | sample RifCSPlowO2_01_FD_184027 | JGI IMG/M metagenome (GOLD analysis project Ga0209541, IMG submission 184027) | Groundwater microbial communities from Rifle, Colorado - Rifle CSP2_plank lowO2_0.1 (SPAdes) (version 2) | ecosystem: Environmental > Aquatic > Deep subsurface > Groundwater | place... | reverse complement strand
TTTTTTTTGTTGTAATTCTTGGGCAAGAAAAGTGAGGATGGCAGTGCCGCTGAGGTTGTCGTTACAAAGAGAGGGGTGACAAATATAGCACGTAAAGAGAATTTCTTCAGAACTTTCTCCGGGGAGAAATAGTTCACCGTAGGTTAGCGATCCTTCTGTCAATGAACTGTCGATGACTACTTCATAGATATCGTCTGTTAATTTTGTATATTGGTTATGTGATAGACAAAATCCCCAATTTTCTTTATAATATGAGGTGAGATAAGGGATCCAGTCTGGATGTTTTGGTAAAGTGTGGAGATGTGGTTGTAATTCTTGCAAGCTCATTTTTTGATTTAAAGGGATGCTATAACTTACAATATGCAAATTTGATTTTTGGAAATCAATTATTTTCTCGCCGTTTGAATTTTTGATGTAGGCATTTTTGATATTCCATTCTTTTGGTACAGTCCAATCAAATACTTTTGTTCCGGTGGGGATTTCTTTTATTTCAAGAGGTATATATTCTTGGAGTATTTTTAGAGTTTCTCTGACACCGTTTCCGGTAATGCTGCGGCAAATAGGGTATAATCTTTCGATTAAAGAGTATATTTTTTCTCCTATTATCTGAGAATTGGTGTTGTTTTCGTGAGTCATCTTTTTTTTATTTTGAGTGAGATATATTATATCTTGCGATATTTAACATTTCGGACTAATTATCTTTTTTGAGTAAGTTGGTGTAATATGGTGAATTAAAATTTAGCCCTTTTTGCGCTAAAATTGCGTATAGAATACGTTCGTAGCCCCAGCCGATACAACTAGAGTTGGAGAATTGAGGTTCTAGTGATGAAATAGAAAAGCGTGAATAAAAGATTTTCCCGTGATTGTTAAATGAGGCAATAGATATTGAACTTTTGTTCCAGGGAATTGTGGCTTGGATTTCATATTTTGCTTGGGAAAAGAGTTGGGCTTTTGCTTTTAGTTCACTTTGGTTGCCAAAAAAGGGATCAGATGCAGTAACCAATGAATAATCAAGATCAAAGAAGGTGTTTAAACTATCAAGAGTTTGTTGAAGGATTTCATCTCTTTTTTCTTGACAGAATTGTTCGGTTCCAAGGATCACAACTTCGCGCATGGTGAAATTGGTGCAGCGACTGAAGTCTGGGAGTGGGCCTTGTTCTTTTCTGGCGCATTTGGAAATAGCAGTGATTAAATGGTTGTTTGTAATTGTACTATTTTGCAGCGAACTAAAGTAATGGTAACATACAGTGGGTGAGGCAAGGCCGATACAGTTATTAGGTGATGGTTCAGCGGTGGTTTCATGGAGTGTGTAAAGGCTGATTGCTTGATTGCGAAAAGAGTTAAGATATTGGGATTTTTGTGTATTTTCCCAAGAGAGAAGAGAGGGGACATAGATCGCTTTGGCATCTACTTTTTCTGCAATTTTTTTGAAAACATGGTCTATTTTTTCTAATATTTGGGCAAGGATTCCATTAAAGACAAATAAACCGATGCCAACAGGTATCACCAATTTTTGTTCAATTAGTTCATCCATCGGATTGTTGTTGTAGGATATATTTGTTTTTCGAGATAGTTTTACTGTTTGTTCAATTTCTTTCATGCTGTCACCTTTTGAATTAGATAATTCGGATTTAGGGCTAGTTTTTCTTTAATTAAAGCATGGATCGGTTGACTTTCTGTTATAATAATTGTACCTCCATTAAATGTTACTGCATGACTGATGTTACGTTGCAGGGATTCTAGCTGCAAGCGGTCACGAGAATCATTGTAAGGGATTTCCAATTTTCTGACAAAATAGGAAAATGTGATTTCTGTTTCTTGGTTATTGTTTTTTATTTTACCGGTAAATTGTTTAGGGTAACGGTAGGGTACGTTGAGTTTTTCTTCTGAGAAATAGATATATGTTGCACCGTGTTGCATATCAACGCCGAAAAGCAAATAGGTTGCGTTTCGATCATAGAGTTTTTGGAAAATTGATCCTTCTCCAAAACAATTATAATTCTCTAATTGGAGGAATTTTTCGGCTTCGGTTCCCCATGCGGCAAAAGAAAAAATAGGGTGTAATGAGCGTTTGACATCATTTTGTTTTCTGAAATGTTCAGTTAATGCACCAACAGTTGAAGGTGTTTTGTCTGGGTCATATATCTCTTTTTTCGTTGCTGAATATGTGAAAGTGGGGAGAATTATAAGGCCGGTTGGACCTACTATTTCTTTTAATGTATCTATATAACTATCCATAATAATAATCGGGCCATTTTTTTTTATTTGTTCTTTGAGTGAGGGGGGGAAACCAAATGAGGTGATATCACTAAATATACATATAGTGTCACCTCTATGAATAAATGGCGTTAATTTCTCTTTTAATTCTTCTAGTATCATTTTTGTTCTATTATTTTGATGAGGGTGCTAATACTTTTTATTTCTTTTATCTGTTCAGGGGTTATTTCAATATTAAACTTGTTTTCAATTTCAAACATGAACGTAAGATGTAATAATGAGTCCCATCCAGTTATTTCTTTAATGATTGTGTTTTCATCTATCTCATCTGTGATGTTAAATTGTTCAGAGGCCAATATTTTCTTTATTTTTGTGAGGGTTTCATTCATTTTTTTCACCAACTATTTCAATAATACCACATTGTGGGTTAAAGAAGTGACATGCCCAGATCCCTGGTTCAATGGTCGTTTCAAAAGGAGTTGTTATCATTAAAAAATTATTATTTTTGAGTATGTTAATCCCCTTGTTGAAATCGGTTACACGGTATCCCACGTGGTACATTACTGTTTCTTTTGTTTTGAGCATATTTTTGACAGGGTTGTCTTCTCCTATCGGTTCTACTAGTTCAATACGATGACTTTCTGTTTCGTTAGAAAGGTAGGTTATCAAGACGTTTTGGTTTTTTTCTACTGCTTTATACAGTGTGGTTTTAGGGTACATAATGCCAAACATTTTCATAGCACTATCTGTTGATCTTACGGCGTAGGCAATGTGATCTAGTTTTGTGTTAGGAAGTAGATTATTCATTTTATTTATTTTTTGGTTTATTATTTTTGTTATTCTTTGTTTTCTTGTTCTTATCTTTATGCTCTTTTTTGACTTCTATTTTGGTTGAGATAATCGCAAAAGCAATTGCGATATCTTTACAATGTGATAAACTGATATTTATATTTACTTTATGTTGTATCCCGCTTTTAATTATATTTATGTAAGGTACACCGTTCTTTTTGTTTAATATTTCAATTTGGTTATACTCATTTATCTCAATATTTCTTGCGTTACATGCTTTTATTACGGCTTCTTTTGCACAATAGCGTACAGCTAAATGTTGGGGTGGATTTTTTTTATTTAAACAATAGGCTAGTTCTTTTTTCGTATATATCTTACTTAGAAATTTTTTATTCAGGGCTATGTTTTTAAATCTATTGATGTTTTCAATATCTACTCCAACTGTATTATCAATCATTAATTTATTCATTTTTTTTAAAGTATTTTTTACTGTCTGGTCCACAATTAAAAAGCAGATCTAGTGAGCACATGTAGGGTAGGAATTCCCCATACGGTTGAGGGTATATTGGATGGGTAAAATGGTTAATTTCAAGTTTAATATTATTTTTTGGAAAAGAATCTTTATCCAAATAATCTGCGCCATTTCCAGATAGATAGGTTAACCCGTTTGTTTTTTGACAAATGTCGATTAAGCGTTGAGTTTTTTGTGTATTGATGTTTAGTGTTGAGCAGAGGATCATGTTTGTCTTGATTTCAAATGTGTCTATAAAAAATTTGATTAAGTTAAGGTTGAAATCAACTAATAAATTTTCTTTTTTAGAATATATTTTTTCGAATTCAGGGTAATATTGCTTGAAATAGGGGGTTTTCTGATAATTGTACTTTATGCTGAGAAGATTTTTTTTTTGCCAATCTTTACTGTTATCTATTTTTATTTCATTTATTTTCTGACTGTGGTGTTCTAACTTTATGGGGACAGTGAGCCATTGTTCTCCCTTCGCATTTTTTATCCTGTTACGATTTTGGAAAGTGTTTTTGAGGAATTGGACGTCATCGAGGATAATAAAAGTATCGGCCTTACTCATTTTGTTGAAGAAGCCGTAATAAGGCAGGTGTTCTGGCTGGTGGATGGCGATTTTCATTTTGTTCATATTTACTTTTCTCCCTATTTACTTCCCCTAATTATTTATTTTTTAACATAACTTTGAAGAATATGTTTAATTATTCTTGATGTGGCGCGACCATCAATTAATTTTTGACAGGCTTTTGACATGGCTGTTCTTTGTTCTTTGTTTTCAATTAATCTTTGCATTAATTTTTGAAGTTCTTCTGCAGTCCAATTTGTGTTGTGACCAAGGTAGATAGAAGTGTTCGCGTTTTGAAATGCTTGACAATAATGTTCTTGATGAGAGGAGTGTGTGGAGTCATAATCTGTACTGATGCTAATTACGGGGGTGCCGCAGCGTGCGAATTCAAAGAGTGTATTTCCGCCACCCGAAATGGCAATATCTGCTTTTTGCATGTATTCTGTAACATTTTGGATGTTTTGTCGGAGAATGATATTTTTAAATCCCATAGCGGCATTTTGAAGCATGGTTTGGTTATGTGAACTCATAGCTATCCCGGTAATTATTGTGTACTGTAAGTTAGGATATTTTTTTGCGGTTTCTATTATTTTGATTAGTTGTGATGTGTGAAGATCGCCTGCGCCAAGCATGACAAGTATTTCTTTTGGGGTGTTGGAGATATATTTTTTTTCTATTTTTGAAAATTCTTTTCGAAGAGGCAGATAATTTAATCCTGCGAAATAAGGACAAGATGTGTTCATATCTTTAAGAGGGTAAGAGTTGATGATAAGATCGCCACGAATTTGCTGTTGTTTTTCGCTGTCAATAAAGCGAATACGAAGAGCACGGCTTAGGGGTAGGGAACTGGCGTCATCGAGATGTTTACGTAAATCAATGATTATCATGTCGGGGTTGATATCTTTTAGATTGGCAGTGATGGTTTCATCTGAATAGATTTTAGCGTTGTATCCCGCGTTTTGAATGAAATTGACTGATTCTTGGTTGGTGTAAAATGTGGTGTTTGTGGCAGGTATTATTTGGGTAATAGCATCTGCAATGGTGAGGCATCTCATAATATGGCCCATGCCTATTTCACCATTACCATCCGCCCGAATGAATAGATTGAGGCGACGAGCGGCAAGCAAAGAAATATTTTTTTGTGTTGCAGCGAGAATATTTTGACTGTAAATAGGTAGATTTTGTTGTTTAAGATATTCTGTTACCTGTTGTAGAAATGAAAGGTCTTCGGGATAGTCAACGGTGAAGTGGAGGCGATAGTTTTGTTTATTTTTGGGTACGGGGTGTTTATAAATTTTATATCTGTTAGGGTGTTGTAAAATCCATTCATCAAGATGTTCTTTGTGTTCGTTAGTTTTCGCGAGTTGATGTGATTCTTGGAGTGCGTTAGATGAGATTACTTCAACGCCAAAGCCGCAAGGGAGGCCGGTTTGGTGGTTATAGTTAATACTCAAATCTGCTTTTTTTCGATTGTGAGCTTTGATGAGTTTATCTATTTCTTTGGCATCGATAAATGGGGAATCAGCACAAATGCGGACAACAGAATCATAGATTCTGCCTTCTTTTTTTTCTTTTTCTAGTACATCCCAAAAGCGCTGCAGGACATTATCTTCAGGACCAAAGTAAAGGGTGATGTTATGTTTTTCACAAATGGGCTGCAGGGGGTGATTTTCATTTCCTGAACCTGTGGCAAGATAGATTTTATCAATTTTTTGACATTGCTGAAGATTTGTGATGACATGTTCGATAATGGTTTTATCTGCAATGGTTTTGAGAATTTTTCCAGGCAGACGTTTTGAACCCATGCGAGCTTGGATAATGGTGATGGTTTTGTGATACATGTGGCGATTTATCTATCCTCTTTCGGTGATGTCTTCCCAGCGAATGAATTCATCTTTTTTGATGTCTTTATTTATTTTAGCACCCAGAACTGCTTGATAATGGTTGGGCCAGATTCCCTCTCCGGGACGTTTGATTATGGTGTTATCTTCGGTGAGAATGTCTCCTTTTTTGATGTCTTTGAATGCGAGGAAACTTTTTCGAAAACCTTTGGCTGTTTTCTTTTCTCCTTCTAAGATATATTTTTGTGATGTTCCTAATGCTGCCTGCGCAATTCTGATGCCTTTACACATTTGTTTGAATTCGTTTGGTTCGAGGGCGAAAAAGGTATCAGTACCGGGGTCTTGTCTTGAGAGGCAGAAGTGTTTTTCAATCATGTGTGCGCCTACAGCGGCGGCGGCAACCGGGGTGAAAATATCTGCAGTATGGTCTGAAAATCCGACGGGAAGGTTGAATGCTAATTTGTAGGTGTCCATGACGTTTAGGTTGGCGTCTTTTGGGTCGTTTGGATAGATAGAGGTTGTTTGGAAGAGGAGAATTTGTTCATTGCCTGCTTCTTTGATGGCATCAATTGCGGTGGCAATTTCAGTCATTGTGGAAATACCTGTTGACATTAAAATTGGTTTGCCTTTTTTGGCGATGTATTTGAGCAGAGGGATATTGGTTATTTCATCGGCTCCGGTTTTGTAGCAATCGGTTCCAAGCTGTTCGAGGATGTCCGCGGTTTCTTTACAGCTTGGTGTTGAGAAAGCAATTAGGCCTTGTTGCCTGATATAATCAAAGATTTCTTGGTGTGATTTGATATCCACTTCGTATTTTTTGACTATTTCGTATTGAGAAATTTCGCCTAAGCCTTTGACTTCAAATCTGGATCCGGGTTGGGCGATTTTATCTGCGATGTAGGTTTGGATTTTGATAGCATCGGCACCAGCTTCTTTTGCATGGTCAATCATAGTTTTGGCTTGTTGTGTGGTTTCGTAATTGCCGCCAATTTCAGCAATGATGAAAATGGGTTGGTTTGGGCCAATTTTCTTTCCAGAGATAGTAATTTCTTTGATCATCGTTTGAGGTTTTTTTCCTGTTTACTTATCACAGAAATGTTTTTTTTTATTTATAAACCTTGGGTATTTTTGTTCTTATTCTAGAATATTTATGGCATTATCTTCTTTGATTTCTTCATCACGAATCAAATTTTCATCAAGACGTATGCCTTCTTCTTTTGCTTTATTTATATTTTTAAATTCAAAGCCTAAATCACCTGCACGTACTTGGTGGTCTCCTACTTTCATCTTAAGAATGTTTCGGCGATCACCATCAAAACATTCACTGCAGGCTAACATTTTTAAACGTTCTTTTTTAAGGATCAGTTCACGAACTTTTTCCATTTCAGGCCCATTCCATATTTCGGCTACGGTTTGCGTTCGCAAATCTCCAATAATGTTACGTTCGTTATAATCATTAATACATTGGACGGCTTTACCTTCCCATGTTATTACCAATCTCTGCCAGGGGACAGGACAGTAGTAATCTGGGTTTTGGTCTTTGTTTTTCATGCTGTGGTCTTGGGTATCATTTACAGCAATTTCGTCAACAATAGGACCCATAACATCATAATATTCTTGAGGGTTGTCTTTAATTGCGGCAAAAACGGTCTGTACCTTTAAAACGGGTTTTGTGAGGCCTTTTTCTTTCTTAATGCGTTGAATTGTTTTTAGGCGTTCAATAGCTTCATCATATTTTGCAGGTGCTCTAATCGCTTCGTATACTTTACCTGTTCCATCAAAAGAGTTGGAAATCCAATCAATTCCTGCGTCGATGAGTTCTCGTGCTAATTTTTCGTCAAGGTTAAGAGCGTTTGTTAACGTTGAAACACTTTTAATGCCTTTTTGTTTAGCATAACGAACCATGTCTGGGACACGAGGATGAGCAAGAGGTTCTCCACGCCAACTTAAGCGAATGGAAAAAACATTATTTTCTGCACATTCATCAACTATTTTTTTAAACAATTCAAAGTCGAGAAAGCCCATACTTTTATCTTTGAAATTAAAGCGTTGTTTCCAGTTTTTGTCGCGGTAACACATAGGACATTTCATGTTACAGGCGTTGGTTGTTTCGATGTCAACGTGGTCTGGAAAATTAGGTCGAAGACGAAGTTTTGGGTAAATGTTCCATTTTATGCGATTGCGAACGTAAGGAACCATATGGCCTTTTCCTCTATTAACCCAAAAACGAAGCTGTTTGTGCCAACTGTTTACACTGTACTGCATTGCATGAATTTTTTGTGCCATCTTCTTTTTAATTTAAGAGGAGTTTAGGCTTTATAAAGTTTGTTGAACTTTAGTTAAACATATTGGATCTTATAATTTCATTACTTTTATAATATGGTGCTATTTTGAAGTGTTATGCCTCTAAATGAAGAAAAGTTATTTATTGTGATTGAGAAATTAGATTTATTAGAAAAACATATTAGTAGGCATTGGCTTGAGATGAATGAGATAGTTGATAAAGAAGAAGTTAAATTACTGGATAAAGAATTACGTGCTTTAGTTCAGGAGTTAAATGAGATTTATAAGATGGTTAAAGTGTTTAAATGATAGTAATAAAGATGGGAATATGGCAAAATTAAAAACTGAGACTCGAGAAATTGATGTAACTGATGGTGAAAAGATACTCTCTGCTTGTGAGCAGATTGGTATTCCGTTTGGTTGTAAAGATGGTTCTTGTGGAACTTGTTTAATTAAAGTGATTTCAGGGATGGAAAATTTGTCTGAACCTGCTGATGCTGAGAGGGCGGAGATTCCTTTGGCTGATGATCAGCGGCTTGCGTGTCAATGCAGGATTAAGAAAGGAGTGGTTTGGATTAGAAGTGAGTGGAAGTTTTAAGAGAGGGATATTTGAAAAGATTACCTTTTAAATGGTATTGCTTTTAAACTTCTTTTTCTAGATGATAATTAACTTTAAGTCCTTGAGCAAATTCTATTTTTTCTTTAGATTTATTTATTAATTCTAATAATTCTTTTTCGTTTTCAGAATCTATTTTCATGAAGATGGGACTAGGCTGCCGGGGATTCATTAGGACGTTGCGGAAATAAAATATCTCTTTGTTGTTATGATTTATCCAAAAGCAGGGTTTGCCGGAACCAAATAGGTTGAGGTCTTTTTTTACATCAATTGGCAAGTTTGTTTTGTTTTTAAATTCTTGTGCAACGCTTTCCAGTACTTCAAAGACGCGTTTGCCTTTATCCTCTAATTCTTGCAGTTCTTTTAATGTCATTTTTTAAAAAGCGATTATTTTTTGTTTTCTGTTTATTCTTTTTTACTCTATTTTTTCTGCTATAATTAGCATGAATGAGCCGTTTTCATCTTCGATTTGATCAAGATAGACTTCAAATGCGGCCTTTATGAAGCTTATGGATAATTCTTTCATTACAATTCCATGATTTTCTTTTAAAGTGTGATGGTATTTTTGGATTAGGTCTACAGAGAATGATCTTGTGCCGATGTCAAATAGTTTTGTGAGTTCTGGAGAAATGTAGGTAACTGTTTCTTTTACTTTGAAGCCGGCTTGTTCTAATTCTGCTGTCCATTCTTCGTTGGTTTTTTGTGTTGCACTATAAATTGATCTTCCACGGTCATATTCGATGTATTTTTGGGCTTTTTCTGTTTCTCCTGCCTGGAGCAGTTTATGGGCTTGATTGATGAAATAGAGATTTTTCTTGAAGTTGTGATTTGGGGTGGTTAAGACTAACTGGCCGTGTTGTTTTAGGACGCGATTGACTTCTTTGAGAATGGGTTGTACATTTGCAAAATCTTTGATAACATTAGAATAAACTGTTTGAAATTGTTGGTTTTCACAGGGGATATGATGGATATCACCTCTTAAGACTTGATGGTAGGTTTGCAGCTGTTTTGTTTTTTGCACTAACGTTTCTTTGATATCAATGCCACAGGCTATTTTTTCTGTTTGAGTGATGAGTTTTGGCTGATATTCTTGGCTGGCGTAATTGTAAATATCTTTGTCATCTAATTTTACGCATTGAAAGGTATCAAATTCTTTGGAAAATTTGTTTCCTTTGAGAATGGAAACATTAATTCCATCACCGCAGCCTAAATCTAGCAATGGTTCTTGAAGGCAGTTTCTTTTCGACATGATTTCTGCTTCGATAGTTCTCCAAATAGCGGTTTCTGGTCGAAGCCAGTACATATTGAGATATTCTCCCCAGAATGGTGAATTGATAATTATCTTATTCTCTTGGATGTGTTGGCGTTTTTTTTCTGCGAGTGCTTCAAGTAATAGAGTGAAGATTAATTGTTTGTCTTCTGTGGTGTAGTCTGAAATTTTTTGGACGTTGATAGGACTGACACATCTTTTACAGAAGATGGATTCGTGAGGGTTGCTTTCTTGACAAACTTCACAGATGATGTTGTTCACTTGGACGTTTTCTAGGGGAGTATTTATCATTGGAAGAACTCCGTAATTGCGTTGATAATATCTTCACATTCTTTTTGAGGCATTCCTGGGTAAATCGGCAGGGTGAGAATTTTATTTGCGATTGCTTCTGTTTTTGGCAAGTCGCCTGTTTTGTAGTTGTAGTTTTTGGTATAAAATGTTTTAAGATGAGAAGGATTATAATATACTTTACTCATAATTTGTTTTTGTTCAAGGTGTTTTTGTAGAGCGTCTCGGGTTGCTTGGTCTTTTAGTGTTATGGTGTACATTTGATAGAAATGGTCTGAATTTTCGTAAGGTTGAGGTATTTTAAGTTTTGTTATTTCTTTTAGGTGTTGATTGAGGTAGTTTCCGGTTATAATTCTTAAATCCATTGTTTCTTGAAAATGTTTTAGTTGTGATAATCCTAATGCAGCATTCATGGTTGGCATACGAAAGTTATAGCCGATGTCGATATAGTCGTTGTCTCCCGTATGTGAGAAGTAGTCGACGCCGGTTTCAACACGGCCATGAGAACGAAGTAGTTTAAGTTTTTCGTAGATCAATTTGTCGTTAGTTATGACGGCGCCACCTTCACCGGTTGTGATCAATTTATTTTGGCAGAAACTTAACGCGGCGGCAGTTCCAAATGTGCCGCAGAGCTGGTTATTTTTTTTGACACCTAATGAATGGGCGTTGTCTTCGAGTAAAATAAGGTTGTGTTCTTTGGCGAGCTGCTGTAATTTTTCAATGTCTTTAGAAACGCCGCCGGCGTAATGGAGTGCGACAATTGCTTTGGTGTTTTTGGTTATTCTTTTTTTTACGTCTTCTGCGTCTAACCCAAATGTTTCTTCTTCTGATTCGGCGAAAATCGGGATGCCTCCTGCGGCAACAACGGCATTGGCGGTGGCAACGAACGTGAAAGAGGGAACGATCACTTCTTTGTCTTTGACTCCGATTGCAAGATACATGGCGTGAAGTGCGGATGTGCCAGAATTGAATGTAACGGCGTATTTTTGATTATTAAATTTTGCGAGTTCTTGTTCGAATTCTTCTATTTCAGGTCCGGTTGCCCAGTAACTACCTCTGGTTATGACTTTGGTTACGGCGTCGATGTTGTCTTGCTGCCAATGGGTTTTGAATAAAGGGATTTTCCAGGCCATTTTTAGGTGTTAATCTCTTAAAGAAGGGTTATAAAGGTTGTGGAAGTAGAGTTTTAGATGACTTATACTCAAAAATGTTAAATCTCTTCATTTGTTGTTTCTTTTCTTCATTTTTGTTGTTTCACTACTTTTAAAAATAGACATTTAATGGGCTATTATATGTTAAAGCATAATCCTTTTTTGAATTATTCACGTTTGAAAAATAAAGCGGTTTCAAACCCTTTTTGTGGACCATTGCTGGAAGCTGTAACTTATGATTATATAAATTGTTCTTTGGTACAGGAAAAAGTGAGTGTATACAACTGTGAAATTTTGCCTACATATGAATTTACCAGTTCTTTTTTGGTTGATATTCTTAAATCTTATTTAGATAAAAGGTCATTAGATAAATATTCTTCAGATAAAGATTCCACGGTTCTTGATTTGGGATGTGGGACGGGAAATGGAACACGAATGCTGCGTAGGGCATTTTTGGGAAAAATTATAGGAATTGATCAATCGGCGTCAATGCTTGAGGTTGCCGAATATAAATTTCATCAAAATGAGAATTTTAACCAAGAATTAGAACAAGCACTCAATAGAGTAGATGAACAATTGCCGGAAAGATTAAGAGAATATTGGGATACATTTCGATGCGAAACTGTTGATAATGATGTTACTTTCTTACAACATGATATTAGAACATTAGATTTGCAGTGTTTAAATGAAGAACGGCAAGCGAGTGCGGCAATTTCTAATCACGCATTACATTGGGTTCATGAAGATTGGCCGCAGACATTTACTTCTATTGCTGGGGTTTTACAAAATGGTGCACCTTTAATTTGGACTACCGCTTCTGATTTTGTTGATTCAAGGCAATTCCCAAGTGAAAAATATTCTTGGAGATATAGCACTTTAATTGAGATGGTTGGGGAGAAATTGCAAGAGAGGGGGTTTGATGTGAAAAGTTATCTTACTTTGCGAAAGCCAATTTATACTGAAGATGAGGTAAAAGAAATTGTAGATCAAAATGGATTTTTGTGTACTATCCATACTCCAATCTTAAATCCTAAAGACTTGCGGTATATTTTAGATTTTTATTTGCCACTTGCTATACAAGGTTTGATAAATACAGAGATAGATGCTGTTGAATTGGTGGTATTGAATCGAGAAATTGTTTCATCTTTGATACGTGAACGAGACAATGTGTTTACAGATTTGCAGCATAAGTATGATGTTAATCCAGTTTTTGTATGTATTAAAAAATAACCTGGCTTTATGTTTATAAAATTAACATTGGTCTTCAAATTTTAGGGTTCTCGTTTTTTTAGAAATCTTGCGGGGGAACCGACCCAAATTTCATTTGCGGGAATGTTTTTATTGACGAAACTCATGGCGCCGACAATGGCGTTTTCACCAATTGTTATGCCGGGCATGATGACACAATGGGAACTGATTCCAGCATTTTTTTTAATAGTGACTGTGCCTGCTTTTTGGTCAATATCGGTTCGGGAATATATAGCACAATGTGAACCTATTTTTACGTTATCTTCGATAATGATCCCATGCGATGCTTCTAATAATGTAAATGCACCTATGTCTGTATTTTTACCTAGCTGTAATTTATCTTTGTGGAAGACGAGCCAGTGGTATTTATTGAGTTTACGTTCTTCAATTTCAGGGGGATGCCATTGTGTCATTTTTATTCTCTTTTTGGGATATCTTTTTATTTTCTATTTGAATTTTCTTTTTTAATTTTTTTAATGTCTTATTGATACTTTTCGGGATTGGCAGCGATTTCTTTTGCGACTTTGGCGATGCCATCTTCTACTTTAATTTTTGTTTTAAATCCTAATAACTTTTCGGCTTTGGTTGTGTCGGCTTGGCGTCTGGTGACAAAGACGGTGCGGTCACGAAACGTTGGTTGAATGTTTTTTCCTAGAGCTTTGATGATGATATCGGCTAATTGAGCGATGCTTGTGGAGATGCCGGTGCCGACGTTGAATTCTTGGTTTATAGCAAGGGATTCCATGGCTAAGATGTTGGCTTCGACGACGTCAGAGACGTGGGTGAAGTCCATAGATTGGTCGCCTTTACCATCGATAATTGGTGCTTCATTGTTCATGATGCGTCGGATGAAATGGGTGACGACGGTTGTGTAATAGGCGTGAGCGGCTTGGCGTTCGCCGTAGACGTTGTAGTAACGTAACGAATTGTATTTTAAGCCTTTTTTGGCGAGATGTTGAAGGAGGTGTTCGCAATATAGTTTTCCGGCACCATAGGGTTCGGCAGGATATAATTGGTCGTTTTCGTGCATGGGGAGTTTTCGTGGGTCGCCGTAGACGCTTGATGATGAGGAGAAGATAACACGTTTAACGTTATGGGTGAGCGCGGAGTGGAAGATGTTATACGAGCCTTGGATGTTGGTTGAGATGCAATCATCTGGTGATTTGACGCTTTTT
>Ga0209541_10011352_pt1 | contig 13966 bp, 15 predicted proteins | sample RifCSPlowO2_01_FD_184027 | JGI IMG/M metagenome (GOLD analysis project Ga0209541, IMG submission 184027) | Groundwater microbial communities from Rifle, Colorado - Rifle CSP2_plank lowO2_0.1 (SPAdes) (version 2) | ecosystem: Environmental > Aquatic > Deep subsurface > Groundwater | place... | reverse complement strand
GTAAAAAACACGACATTGAATCCTCTGTAGACATCGACAAAGACATCGAAGAAAAAGAAAAGATCATTGAACAAAAACAAGAAGAAGTCCAACAGATTCGTCAAAAACAACAAGAACTTCTCCGTGAGAAAGATAAATTAGAATTCCAATTGCAAAGTATCGACGACAAAATTAAAAAAGTCCATGAAGTAGAACAAAGTAACAAAGATCAGCTCACAGAATTACAAAACCAAAAAACCAACTTCAAAAACGCCACACTCCGTCTAAATCAACTTCTTGATACCGACAGCAGTTTTGCCTCCCAATTATCAAACGCGAGAAAAAAGCTCACAGAATTCCAAGAAAAACACGCCAAATTAAACGCCAAAAGTATGAGTGTGCAAGCCGGCATCTCAACCAACGAAGCCATCCGCTCGATTCTCGAAAATAAAAAGAAATTCAAAGGCGTTCTTGGCACCGTTGCTGAACTTGGCCAAGTCAACAAAAAATACGCTCTCGCTTTAGAAATAACTGCCGGCAGTAGAATGCAAAACATCGTTGTCGAAGACGACAAAACCGCCGCCGAATGTATCAGCTTTTTAAAAAGCAACAAACTTGGCAGCGCTTCATTTATCCCTTTAAACAAAATTAAAACAATTGACATCAGTTCCGAAGACAAAAAACTCCTCAAACAAAACGGTGTGCATGACTTTGCCCTAAATCTGATCAGCTTCCAGCCAAAATACGAAAAAGCCTTTTCGTTCGTCTTTGGCAATACATTAGTTGTCGAAGACATCGAAACCGCTCGATCAATTGGCATTGGCAGAATCAAAATGGCAACCGTTGATGGCAACCTCGCTGAAGCAAGCGGTGTTATGCGCGGCGGATTCATCTCCAAAAAAACAAGTTCAGGCTTCCAAGAAAAAGATTCATTAGAAGAACTAGAAACAACTGAAAAAGATATTGAAGAATTACAAAGTGTCATTCAAAACGTGGAAATCAAACGCCAGATGAATGAACAAGAAATCTCCTCCCTCAGAAACAAAAAAGCAGAATTAGAAGCAGACATAATCAAATTAGAAAAAACACTTCATCTTGGCACAGAAGACCTTGACGCCTCTGAAACCCTCAAAAAAGACATCGCCGCAAGATTAAAGACCGTAAACGAAGATCTCAATAAAATCAGCCGTGACATCAGTAACATTAACCACACGTTAGCAGATTTAAAAACCAAAAAACAAGTGCTGCGTGGTCAAGTAAACGCCCTTCGTGACCCTCGTCTACTAGCCCAAATGGCCGCATTTGAAGAATCAAAATCCCAATCAAAAGAAGCTCTCGTACATCTGGAAAACGAAATCAAAACCACCCAACTTCAAATCGATCAGATGATCAACCCCGAAAAAGAAAAAATTCATGAGATTGTAAAACAGCACGAAAAAGAAGAAACCCAATTCAAAGAAGAAATATCCATCTTAAATAGTTCGATTATTGAAAAAGAAAAAATTCTCGAAGAAAAAGAAAAAGAAAGTAAAGAATTCTATGCTAAATATAAAGAAATGTTCAATCGCCGGGAAAAACTAAATTCTGAAATCAACAAAGCCGAAAACGAGATTGAAAACGCCAGAGAAAAAGCCCGCACCCATGAACGCGACCTCAACTTACTTTCCCTCAAAAACGCTGAAATTAAAGCAAAACTGGCAGGATTACAAGAAGAACTCGCAAAATATCCTAACGCCCAAATCCTCGAACATAAAAAACGAGACGAATTACAGCAAGAAATTCTCGACTCAGAAAAAATTCTCTCCGAGATGTCTGCTGTAAATATGAAAGCATTAGAAATCTACGAACAAATCGAAACCGAATATAACAAATTAATTGAGAAAAAAGACAGTCTTGAAAAAGAAAAAACTGATGTGTTAACGTTAATGAATGAAATCGAAACAAAGAAAAAAGAACAATTCTTAAAAACATTTGAACAAGCAAACAATAACTTCCAAACTATCTTCAACAACCTCTTCAAAAAAGGCAAAGCCAATCTTCAATTAGATAACCCCAACGCCCCTTTTGAAGACGGTCTGAGCATCAAAGTAAAACTGCTCGGCAACCGCTTCCTCGACTTAAAATCTTTATCCGGAGGAGAAAAAACCCTCACTGCCCTCTCATTCATCTTCGCCATCCAAGAATACCAACCCGCCTCATTTTACATCCTTGACGAAATTGACGCCGCATTAGACAAACACAACTCCGAAACCCTCTCCAAACTCATCCGCTCCTACTCTGATAGGGCACAATATATTGTTATCTCTCACAACGACTCCATCATCTCTGAAGCCGATACATTATTTGGCATCAGCATGATCGATGGCATGAGCAAAGTCACCGCATTAAAGATATAGAGTAAACCAATCAATCCCACTTCATCGTTAAACGCACTCAAATATTCAGCATTTTCGCAACATTTATAAATACCAAAATAATGATTTTTATAAAAGAGGTAGGAAATAATGGGTAAAGCAAGAAAAGTAAAAAAAGTATTACAAAAAACATCAGTGTATGATTCTAAATATAAGCAATATCGCCCAGACATCCAATCCCTTGTTCCTAAAGCAAGGTTAAGTTCATTTGGTGTCGCCTACAGTCTTGCTATTGTCTGCTCCGTAAGCATCCTTGCGCTAAGCCTTGCCGCAAAATACACAAGCCAAGGTACCGCCACAATCGAAGCACTCAAACCTTTCTTTTTAACTAAAAACACCCTTCAACTTCTTGGCATCGCAAGCAACATGGCCGAAGCCGCATTACACGGGCTTGTATTTGGATTAGTATTTACGTGGTTGTATAATAAGTTAGCATAAATATTTATTTTTTTCTCATCTAAAACAAATTCCAAATATCAAAATAGAACAATAAAAAAAGAACAAAAAAAAATTACAAAAACTTCTTCGCTTTTTCCATCAGTGGCATCACTCTCTCCACTTCCTCTTTCGTCATTCGTCCAAGCTTCGCAAATGACAACTCTCCCGCCGCATTCTTATTCTCTCGACCAATCTGTAACTTAGGCGTCCCATTATTGTATGCAAACACCGCAACCGTTACTTTTGACTTCTCAAAATCAAGCGACTCACTAAACAACTCTTTATCTAAATTTTTATCGAATCCGGCCATTCTAACTTTCCTCCAGTATATTATTAATTTATAGTGTTAATTTTGGCAGTTATTCTTAAACATTTCCCTCTAATTCATCGTATCGTTAAAACCGGCGGCAACAACCCGCTCTGCCCATGATATTGATATGACTGCCCAGCCGTCTTCGTCTTCCCTTTCATCAATTCAAATGTCACACACCCAATCGCAATCCCCTCATGCAACACATACGTTACATTTGAATGATTAAAAATCTCAAGCACAATCGAATGCGATTCAACAAACGCCCCATCAATAATCGACGCCGTAATATGCACACTCAACCCCAACCGCGCAATCGTACTTCGCCCATCTAACTGACATAATATATCTCTATCTGTCATAAACCGCTCTTGCGTATGCCCTAAAATAAATTCACCTGGTTTCAACACAAACGGCTTTTTAGACAAATCATATTTTATTCCTTTGGGCGCCTCCTCTTTACCTAAATCAATTTTTTGCCCTTTTTTGTACACAAGAATATCTTTTCCTAAATGCACCCGCACCCCAACGGGGCGAATATCCTTTTTCTTTAACGGGGGAACAATCGTAATCTTTCCCTTGCGTACATATTCTTCAATCATATAGTCTGGTAATTTCATAACTACACCTCTTTACTTTAATCCACTACTCTTGCAACAGCCACTTCCATACCGGAATCACTTGAATTAATTTATGTTCTTCTTTAAATTCCTCTTCCTGATCATACGTTAAAATGATCCCTATAGGAAGATGAAATTGCCGTAATGCTTGCAATAACCCTTGAACTTCACGTTCTTTATTTTTTGCAGTTAATTCATAACACACCTGCAGCGCTGTCGTTATTTTTGTCCCTTCTTTAAGCACAAAATCACATTCTTGCTTGTTTGTGGTATAATAAATCTCTTTTTTACGTCGTTTTAATTCGATAAAGACCAAATTTTCCAATAAACATCCAAAATTATCAGAGAGACGAAAACCCAAATGAATCGCCAAAGCATTATCTATGATATACATTTTTTTATTGGCATAAATCTGTTTTTTAAGTGAGTAATCAAATTTTGCCACAAGAAAAATAAGAAAGCTATTTTCTACATAGTCAAAATATTCTTTTATAGTTGTCGCACTTCCCACCTGCAGCATTTTTTTAATGGAATTAAAACTAATCTCTTGTGACACATTATTTGCCGTATAATATACTAGTTCTTTGATTGCTTTTTCCGCCGGAAGCTTATAGCGCACAATTATATCTTTATAGAGTATATTATTATAAATTGTTTTCAGATAATCTATATTTTTAGTGAGCAGATATTCAGGTAACCCGCCTTCCATAAAATATTCTTTAAAATACTCTTTGAGCTTCACTTTTTTTTCAAGAAGAAACAAATCTTTTTGAGTATACGAATATTGTTTTAAAGTGAGAAACTCACGAAAAGAAAAAGGAAACACCGCAACTTCCAAATGTCTGCCCGTGAGATGTGTACCCAATTCTTTACTCAACATTGTCGCATTTGAGCCGGTAAGAAATACTTTTTTACCAGAATCATGCAGACGGCGAATATATCTCTCCCACCCCGTTATATTTTGAATCTCATCAAAGTAAAAGAAATTAGCAGAGCCAAATAGTTCTAAAAAAATCTCCTCCAGAAGCTGAAAATCTTCAACCCCAAAATGAATCAATCGTTCATCATCAAAATTAAGATAGTAACCAGGATATTTTGATTTAAGATGCTGTAAAATCGTCGATTTTCCCACCCGACGCAGACCAATAAGTATAATCACAAACGGATTTTTAACATATTCTTCCAGTGTTGCAAACAGTTCTCGTTCTATTATTTGTGTAGGTAATTGCCTTTGTTGTTGATCCAGGATAATCTCTTTGAGTTGCGTTCGATTAAACATAAAGAGACATAAACCGCAGTAGTTTATAAACATTTCTATTATCAATAGTAATTATATGCCTAAAATCACTATTAGTAATAGAAATAGGAAACACCCAAACATAAATAATCACTTAAAAGTAACAAAACTATCAAAACATTTAAATATAGGCCCCACTTTTAGCCCAATATCAAGATAAAGACATATCTTAAAAACGGAAAAAATACTAAAATCAGGTGAAATAAAAATGACAATGGAAACTATGTATTTCGTTAAACAACCAGCACCAGACGGCTCAATGACACTATTGTATCAAGGAGGAAACAAAGAATTAGCTCATCAGAAAGTTAAAAGCCTAGAAGAAAGTTTTTTAACAGGATATACTCCGAAACCAGAAGGAACAATTGATATAGTTTTTGCAAATTTTTACAACGGAAACTCTGATCAATCAGAGGGATGGACCCTTCCAAAAAACAACCCTATTGCCACATTAACAGAAAGAGTAAATAGAGGAAACTGCGTTAAGGAAAGAGAGAGATTAACACAATTTACACAACCAGAATTAGATTACCTAGCTTCATTAAGATAAATTAAAAACAAATAAGAGGCCACCCAACATGAATTATTACGCAGTTAAAGCAGTAGACATAGTGACTCAAAAAGAAAGTGTAGCAAGAGGGGTATGCGGTTACGCGATTATGCACACGACTCCCCAACTTGAAGTAGTAGTAGATAAATTTTTTCCTGATAACTGGGTAGAAAATCCTTATTTCAAAGAAAGAGGGCAAGGAGTTTCTCCTTTAAAAAACCTAACTCCAGGAGAAATGGGAGCATGGTATGGGCACTGTCTCGAAGATGCAGCAGGAAGAAATGTTGATTCTCCAAGTATAGCGTTATCTTTTAAAAAACCCTGTGATCTCATAACACACAAAGACGCGATATATCGTCTTAAAGATTTAGATAAAGAAGATGAACAAGCTTTAATGGGAGCATTAGTACTCTACTTTAAAAATAATGATGGGAAAACTATTGATGTATAGAGGAGTTTGCCAAAAAAGAATAATAATCTCAAAAAATAAAGTAAACATGACCTATCAATCCCCATTCGAAGCATTGTATAAATCAGACGCCACAGCAGCATGTTTGGAATACACTGGAACATTAGAAAAAGTATTAAAAGACCTAGCCTCACCACCACAAGTCCAACATCTGAACTTTGAAGTTAAACATCCTGCTTCTAATATTCTCAGCGACCATCCTGAATATTTGGCGCTTCATCCTCCACGTATCCTTCGCGCCGTAATGGACTATAAAATCAGCCATCCTGATTCTCTCCATCTCGAACAATTACTTCAAGATGCTATCAATTATGCAATAGATATATACAAAAATCCCACAAATGCCCCGCAACGTGTAAAAGAATTAAAAGAAAAAATAGAATCAATACAAGAAAAAAACCTACTCACAAATCCACTGCAACAAAAAAATGATCTAACAACCTGGGACGCAAGTGCACCAGAAATATCCCAAAAAACCGCAACAGATTTAGCAGCTAAAATAGCATCCGCAGACGTATTATTTATCGCCCTTGGCCATGGAGGCATCGCCGCCGGCATGGACGTATTTCTACGCTACTGTTCTGACACAGGAAATACCAATTCAACATTTTATACAACACGAATGTCCTCCCATAAACTAGGAGATTTTGAACCAAGACTAACTACCACCGAAATAGAATACCTCCTACAAGCATCTCAAAATAGACAACTCATACTATTTGACGAAGATAGAAACACCGGAAGAACCCTTGCCCGCGCACAACGTTATTTTGCAAGTGAAGTATTCCCCTCACAAGAAATGATACTAATAGCAAACTCTGATGAATTTTTACGAAAACAAAGAATACAAGAAGAACACGATAAATATTTTGGAAGTGTTAAGCATCTTTCTAATTACAAATGGAAATTTTAAAGAAAAAATCTTCCCTTAAACATCCAAATTCACAACCTCATGCGCATGCTTCTCAATAAATCAATTCTTATTTTTCTCTTTTTCCCTCCAAAAAGTATTTAAATCACAAATAAAATCATGCTACTATGTCAACTGAAACCCAGCAAATACTTGAAGAACTCAAATTAATTAAAGAAGAATTACATTCCATTAAAGAAAATATGCCTGACAAAGAACTATTTCTCTCCCTAGAAGAAAAAGAACTTTTAGAACAAAGTTACACTAATGAAAAAGAGGGCAAACTTGTTTCCGGAAAAGAACTTCGTAAACAATTAGGACTATGAGTTTTAGTATTGACTACGATAAACAAGCACAGGATTTTTTAAGAAAAGCAGAAAAACAAGTTGCAAAACGTATTCTAGATAAAATTGATCAGCAACTTCTTGAAAACCCTGTTTCTCACGGAGTAAAAGCAATCGTAGGGGAACACGGTGTATTCAGAATTCGCATAGGTGACTTTCGCGCACTATATCGAATCGATTATTCACAGAAGAAAATAATCATATTCAAAATTGAAAAAAGATCAAAAGTATATGATTAATTGTTTAAGAAAATTTCTAAAATCATTCTAAAATTACTCTACACATCCAAATTAACCACTTCATGCGCATGTTTCTCGATAAAATCCCGTCGCGGCTCAACTTCATCACCCATCAGAACTGTAAACATCTGATCTGCCGCCACCGCATCTTCCACCGTCACTTTCTTAAATGACCGACTAGCCGGATCCATCGTTGTCTCCCATAACTGCCGTGCATTCATCTCTCCTAAACCTTTATACCGCTGAATCCCAATCCCATCCATTCCCCCCAGAGCCGCCACAACTTTCTCTTTCTCCGCATCCGTATACACATACTCACTATGCTTCCCCTTCTGAATCCGATATAACGGCGGCATCGCCACATACACATGCCCCTGCTCAACTAACGCTTTCATATACCGATAAAAGAACGTCAGCAGTAACGTCATAATATGACTGCCATCCACATCCGCATCCGTCATAATCACAACTTTATCATACCGCAATTTAGCAACATCAAACTCCTCACCAACACTCGTACCCAGCGCCATAATCATTGAGATAATTTCTTTATTCTCCATAATTTTATGCAATCGCGCTTTCTCCACATTCAAGATTTTTCCACGTAACGGCAATATCGCTTGAAATTCACGCGAGCGACCTTGCTTCGCACTCCCACCAGCCGAATCCCCCTCAACCAAATAAATCTCACATAACTTCGGATCACGATTGCTGCAATCTGCAAGCTTCCCCGGCAATCCCGCACCTTCCAATGCACTCTTTCGCCGAGTAAGTTCACGTGCTTTACGCGCCGCTTCTCGAGCTCTAGCCGCATCAATACATTTGCCTACAATAATTTTTATCGCCTGCGGATGCTCTTGAAAATACGTTGATAACTCATCATGCACAATCGAACTCACAATCCCAAATACATCACTATTTCCCAATTTCGTCTTCGTCTGCCCTTCAAATAACGGCTCTTGCACCTTCACCGAGACAACCGCCGCAAGTCCTTCCTTCACATCATCGCCAGTTAACTTAATCTCCTCTTTCCCTTTGATCAAATCTTTCAAACCCGTATTCAACACCCGCGTCAACGCCGTCTTAAAGCCCGATAAATGTGTTCCCCCTTCAATTGTATCAATATTATTCACATATGAAAACACCGCTTCCTGATAGCTAGAATTATACCGCAGCGCCACTTCCACAACTACATCATCTTTCGTCTTTTCAAAATAAATCACTTCATGCAGCGGCACTTTATTCTTATCAACAAACTGTACAAACTCTTTAATCCCACCATTATATTGGAATATTTCTTTCTTATTTTCTTCTCGCTCATCTGCTAATTCAATTGTAATTCCTTTGTTCAAAAATGCTAACTCCCGTAATCGCTTCGCCAGCACATCATAATGAAATACAGTTTCTGAAAAAATAGAACTATCCGGCTTAAATCGTACGATTGTACCTGTCCCACTCGCATCGCCAACAACCTTCAATTCATCAAGCGGATTCCCGCAAGAATAATGCTGCACATGAACTTTCCCATTGCGCATCACCTTCACTTCTAACTCAATAGACAACGCATTCACAACACTAAGTCCAACCCCATGCAGCCCGCCAGACACTTTGTACGAATCTTTGTCAAACTTCCCGCCCGCATGTAATTTAGTAAGCGCCACCTGTACTGCCGGCATCTTCAACTGCGGATGCATATCTGTTGGAATCCCCCGTCCATTATCCACAACCGTAATCGAATTATCAGCATGAATAATAACGCTAATTTTCGAACAATGCCCCGCGAGCGCTTCATCCACCGAATTATCCACAATCTCATACACGAGATGATGCAACCCTCGCAAACTCGTATCCCCAATATACATCCCAGGCCGTCTGCGAACCGCTTCTAAACCCTCAAGAACCGTAATCTGCGCCGCCCCATACTCTTTTGGCTGCTCTTGTGGTACAATAGCTTGCGTCTCCACCCCATTTTGCAGCGTTTCAATCGCATCTTGCCCATTTTCTGGTACGGATTCCCCTGTCTGTTTGGTAGTCATTTGTAGTATCAAAATTAATATTTTTTAAATCAAGTTTATCGTCGATAAAGACCTATATTTTAGAGACATTCAGCCTTTATAAACATATCGGTAAAATATAGTATAACTACTAACAAATAACAACAAAACCGAAAAGTTTATAAAGAGGATTTATTTCAATAAAAAAATGCTAGAATCAAAACTCGTCCCCCAATATCAATTTGTAACCCTAGATGATTTCAAAAAAGGGTGTAACAATTTCTATATGCATTTTTGGGAGGGTCAAATCGGAGATTTATACAGAAAAAAAGAAGCATATCAACGATTTGAAGCACAGCATTCTGAATTCATAACACAACTAAAAGAAAAATACAAAAAGATGAGTGAAGAATATGGTGCGTACTGTAGAGAATACGATCAAAACCGACAAGAAAGATTTCAGGAAGTCGCACACTTAATGACAGAAGATAAAACTCTAACATGGGACAACGCCGTGGAAAAATGTAAAACACCACCTATTGAACCAAAAGAAGAAAAACCTTGGAACGAATTATATCAAGCATACCAACTGATGTCACAATTAGTCTATGAAACAGACAGACATGTTCAAAGAAAAGATGGAATACTTGATACTGCTTTTTTATGCAGATAAAAAATTGATACAATCAAATAACAATCCCCATGTCCCCCTACCTCTCCCTCTTCAACCACCTGCACACCCAACAACTCCCACAAGAGCTCTTTCCCAAATTCCCACGTAAAGACCTCACCGTAGCCTACATTCTAACACATGATAGTATCCTAGAACAACAACTTCGCTCTGACCTTGAACTAATTGTACAGGGCCCTCACCTTCACCTTCCTCACCCTGTCACCTCCCGCGCCATCATGTACCTCCTACATTCTGGAGAAACCTCCCTCACCCCACACACCACTTCCTACGCCCTCTTCATCCGCGGTGCCACAGACCACCTCCGACAAGACACCGCAAAACAGAACACCAAAGCAATTCTCCACCACGCATTTGAAACATTGAATTCAACACCAACCTATCATAAAAACATAGAATGGCACTACACTATAGCTAAGCTTCACCTCGACACCTACGAAATTCTGCGACACCACAACCAAGAACTCGCAGACTTAGAATACCAAGAAGAATAAAAGAAATATTATTGACCAGAAAAGATAAAAAATCTTATTTTTTCCACTCAAACGCAAAAACTATATCAACAATTCGCATTCTAATGGAAAAGTAAAAATCCCAATCACAGCAGAGCTGCGGGATATTAGACCAATTTTCATTGAATAACACAACACCCATTTTAACATCACATAAAAATAGAAACATTTATATAATACATAAGCATACATCATACCATGAACCTCAAAAACCAAGAAGAACTTTTACATACGTTAGAAGGCCTGCACACCATCGAAACAATAGCCGAAACCCTCAACATTACTACACAATCCGCCTTAAACCTCATAACCAAACTCAAACGCCAGCAATATGTCACCGTTTCAGGAAAAGGCAAAACCAAACGCCTCTACAAAATCACTCAAATAAAACAACGCCCCCGTGTTCCTGGCATGTTTGACATCATCAACAAATACTCCCCACATATGAAACTCAACCCCTGGTACGATCACCAAGTACACGGCACCTACGGCCCTGAAGAAGCATTAATCGACGCCATCCAAACCCAAAGCTTCCGTGTCATTCTTGCCAGCCTCCATCTCTTCCGCCACATCAACAACTGGCCAAAACTATATCAGCTCGCCAAACAAAAAGACAGCTGGCAGAAAATAGGCGCCCTACACGACCTCGCAAAATTATATTTCAAAATCCGCCATCTACCACAAAAATATCAACAACTCAAAACAAAGAAGAAATATTATATAATCAAAGAATACCCAACCAAAGAGACAAAATTTCAACCAATTACCCAAAAGTGGCACGTCAACATCCCCTTTCGCCTAGGAGATATACAAAAAACTATTGGAGGATAAAACTATGCTCAATTACCAAGATCAAGATTCATTATTAAAATTACTCAGTACACAACTACATCAAGATGTAACTTGCTACGCTTTTGGTGGCAACGCCATGATGTTTTATGGGTATAAAGACGAAACCAAAGATGTTGATATATTATTTGAAACCCTAGATGAACGTGATGAATTCATTCGCATCTTAAAGTTTCTCGGCTACAGTGAAATTTCTGCAATAAAAATATACGTCCCTGAAAAATTGAAAGATAAACATGCCCCCATCATGTTCAAACGTGACGAAAGTCGCTTTGATCTCTTTGTCAAAAAAATATTTCAAACTAATTTAAGTCCAAAAATGAAAGAAGATGTTTTTGCCATACACGAATATAAAGAAAAACATACACTCACTATAAAAGTGTTACGAAAAGAACAACTAGTAATCCTCAAAGCCGTAACCGACCGTGTAAACGATTTTGAAGACATAAAAACAATCGTGGCAAAAGACCAATATTTTGATTGGGAATATCTAACCGATGAAGTCCTCTGGCAAGCCGCTCATGGTGACGGCTGGGTATTATTAGATGTAGAAGAAACCATGCAGCAACTCAAAAAATATGTTTTTATTGAACAAAAATGGTTTGAAAAATTGTATAACGCACGATAAGAAAAAAAATAACCCCTAACCCCACAAACCAAATACCATTTCACACCTCATCCGTCCTCCAATGCGGCCGAACTTCAACATCACCATACGTTTCTCGTCGCAAAAACCCTTCCCACGCAATCATCGCTCCCTGATCGCCCGCAAGATCCATCGGCACTTTAAAAAATTTCGCCCCCCTCTCCTCACACATCGTCTGCAACATAGCACAAAACCGCATATTCGCCCCAACCCCCCCAACCAATAACAACTCTTTCTTCCCCGTATGAGCAAGAGCACGTTCCACAACTTCCGTACACATCGCAAACGCCGTCTCTTGCACTGAAAAACACGCATCCTCCTTTGAAATCTTTCCGGACTTATACATCTGCTCAACTTTCGTCAATATACCTGAAAACGAGACATCCATCCCTTTCACCGCATACGGCAATTCAACATATTTCCCCTGCAATGCCAATTTTTCCATCGCCGCACCCGCAGGAAACCCCAACCCTAACACCCGCCCAAATTTATCAAGCATATTCCCCAAGCCAATATCAAGCGTCTCACCAATAATCAAATACTTCCCTTCCCTACCCACAACCGTTGGCGGCGTCTGTACAATAACCTGCGTATTCACACCCGACACATAAAGATAACACGCATCTGACAATTTGTTCCACACCTTCCCAATACTCAGATGTGCACAACAATGATTCACTCCAACTATCTTCTTCCCCTCTTTTTCCGCCCACGCTTTCACAAGATTATATCCCGCCCACAACGCCGGATCAAGCCCTGGCCCCGCCGAATACGCAATAAACGACACATCCTTCCACTTTATCCCTGCAACAGAAAACGCCTCCAAACAAATCCTCTCCGCCACCTCTTTATGATGCAACGCAACTTTATCTGGAATCATCCCCCCATCCATAGACGTATAACTATCCTTCACATTCGCAAGTACCCGTCCTGATGAATCAACAACACCTACCCCAAACGTATGCGCCGTCGATTCTACGCCGATAAATATCTCCATAAAGATGAAAATTAGATGCTATTTTAAAAAATGTATGGTCAAAAAGATAAAATTAAAAAATATACAGAAAATTTAAAATTCAAAAAATAGAATTAAAGCAACCCTACTTACTACTCGCTGCCTGTCGTTCTAAATCCCGTTTCTTTGACACTGCCGCACTCCGCCCACTTGACTGCGCCGCTGCCACAATCTCATCAGAAAGCGCATCCTCAATTTTCATCTTCTTATTAAAAGACTTTGTATACGCTCCTTGCGTCATGTAACGTAATGCTAAATCAATTCGTCGCTGTGGTGCTACATCAACCGCTTTAGGATATCGTGCTCCCCCATACTCAATTGCGATAACTTCCTCACGAGGCGCTGCATTTTCAACCGCTTTAACAAGTATTCCAATCGGATTCACTTTCAGTTTAAGTTCCGCTTTTGCAAGCGCCGCTTCCACAATCGCAAGCGCCTTATTCTTCTTACCCGTATTGTGGCCAGAACTCATAAAATGCTTCTTCGCTTTATGCCCTGAACCCATAATCTTAACCGCAAGCCGTTCAACAATTGATGTATACGACTTATGAAATCGATTACCTGCATATCGAGCTCCAGTTTTAGGTAAAAAACGCGGACTAATGGACATATACTTAACAAGTCCAGCATCTTTAATTTCAACCTTCGAAATGTCCCATCTGTTAAAAAAAGTAATCTCTGCCATAATT
>Ga0209541_10011350_pt1 | contig 13967 bp, 13 predicted proteins | sample RifCSPlowO2_01_FD_184027 | JGI IMG/M metagenome (GOLD analysis project Ga0209541, IMG submission 184027) | Groundwater microbial communities from Rifle, Colorado - Rifle CSP2_plank lowO2_0.1 (SPAdes) (version 2) | ecosystem: Environmental > Aquatic > Deep subsurface > Groundwater | place... | reverse complement strand
GAGCTGCCGGATTTCGATGTAGGTCACGACGTCTCCGATAAGAAGAAACGGCGCAATCGCCATTTCGAGTAGCATTAGCAACGTCAGATTGATGACTATTGTTCTTATGGGTATCATCATAAATCCCCATTCATGTTTGTTGGTACGTTGAAAAAAAGGAGGGAGATGGGGCACACTCAGTGCATGATGCTGACAGTCGTCACATTGACTAATATTTTTCATGAAGACCTGTGTCATGCTGACTAGTGCGCCGACCTCAGTAGCTCGAAAGGTCTAAACCCTTCCCTTGACATCCCCATCCCTTTTCTTTGTCGTTCCAGTTGCTTTTGACTGAATACGTATGCTAGATTTGCTGGAAACGTGTGAGGGAGAACTGAAGACAAGTGAATATGACTGAAGGGATTAGTGAGGACGGAAATCGCAGGGGAAATAGAGTCATTACTGGCACACGCAAGTGCAGCTTCTGCTGCGTCCACTGCGTTCATTGGGGATTTTCATAGCCAAACTTTCAACTCAATCATCCGGACTTCTTATCATCCGTTCGATCAAGCTCGGCTTTGTCCCTGCCATGTTAGTGTTGGTGGCATTCAATTGGTATTTTTCATATAGTGTGTTTCTGAGCGTATTGTTCGGAAACGAAAGTTGTTGTATTAAATCAAAAGCGCAATCATGTCCTTCCTTTTTCCTTTTATCATCCTTGTCTTTTCGCCATAACTGCCATTAACTGCCTTATTTTATTTTTCTTTATCAACAATTTAAGTTTAAATCCTTTACTTTCGACGTGCTTCGACCGTTCAAACGCTGAATTCGACCTTTTCGAAGCCGGCTTTATCTCCTTTCTCCATTTTCTCGAGCGTCGAGGCGAAAATCGTGAAGTTTGTGCCTGGGTTTTGGAAGCTGTATTTTGCCGCCTGCTGCATCAGCGCGTTCTTTATTCTGTCCGAAGCGCAGACGAAGTAGAGCTCGTTTCCTGTCTGGCTGATTCCTTCCTTTATGGCGTTGTAGAGCTTTCCCGAACTGCTTGTCGTCGCGAAAATTATCGTCTGTTCTCTTTCATCCTTGCTCACCACAACCCTTCCATTCTCGTCCTGCCTTTCGACCAGGTCATAATTCATCTTGGTCAGCCTGTCCACTGCCTTCTCAGCAAAATCGTCGATGACTTTCCCTTCCTCTGGCAGCTTTCCGTTTTTCAGCGCCATCGCAAGCTCTGCGTCATGCGTCAGGAAATAATAAACTGCTTTCTGCTTGTAAACCTTTGCCTGCCTCCATCTCACAAAGCCGATCTTTACCATGCGCTCGACTTCCTGCTTGAACACGCGGTTAGACATCTTCATCTGCCTTGCGACCTGGCTTGTGTAGCTCCCCTCCGCCCTCTGCAAAATTTCCATGATCCTCCATCCGCTGCTCGTCACCTTCCTAATCTTTTCCTCAAGCTGCTTTTCCTCCAGCGTTTTCTTTTTTTCCGTTCTTTCTGCAAAATTTTCTCCTCTCTGTCCCTTTCCTCTTGCCATTCTTCCCTCAATTCTTTTTTCCATCTCCTCTCTCTGCTCTCTCACAATGTCCAAAATTTTCTTCTCCATCGTTTCCCTCAGCATTTTCTCGTCGACCTTTCCCCTTTCAGCTATCTCGTGCGGGAATTTCACCAAGAATGCGTTCGGGAAGCTCGATTTTCTTATCAGCACGAATGCATGGCCGGTCGGCAGGCGTCGCAAGTAGTCGACATCTCCTTCTTTCAGTCCGAGCATGTGCGCCGCGTCCTGTATGTCCGAGGAATATTTCGTGTCCAACCCGAGGTTCATGTACACGTGCGTGGATGTGTTGCCGAGGGCCGGATAGCTTACCATCGACGGGTGCTGGTCTACGTAAATCATGCCGATGCCGAGCTCGCGGATTTCCCTGAAAATCAAATCTGTCACTGCCTCTATGCCGAGCTTCCTCGTCTTCTCCCTGTTCAGCACATGATGCGCCTCTTCCAAAATTATCACACCTGTCAGCTTCTCGCGCCTGTTGCTTGCCAGGAGCCAGTCCCGTATCCACTGCAGCATTATTTCGATGAAGAAAGTCTTGTCGTCGTTCGACAGCGCGTCAAGCTCGAGTATCGTAATCTTGTTCTGGAAAATCAAGTCAGGCGTCAATCCTCTGTCGATGTCGAAAATTTCCGCTGTCTCACGGAAGCACAGCGACTCGAGCGGACGTGTGGCAGTCGCAACCCAATTCCTCTCTCGAGAAGACATTGACGACGTGGAAAGATGGTTGACATAATCGGTGATGTCCTGTATTTTCGGATACGAAGGCGCAGCGCGGTCGTAGAGTTCTCCCAGCGCGCGCAGGATTATGTGTCGTCCGCCGCCCAGCAACCAGTAAGCGTGGTCGAAGACTTCTGCGAATTCCTTCGCCCATTGCGATACCTGCACACCTTCAGGCGGCACGAGTGGATTAAAGCGGAACGGAACAGTGTTTCGTCCGACCGTATAAACAGTAACTTTGTCCTTCAGCTCCGGAATGCCAAGCAAATCCCGGTAGTTTCTTTTTGAAAAATCAAAAATCAGTATCGGTACATCGGCCGCGTTGAGCGAGCGGACGAGATGATGAATGATGTTTGTCTTGCCGGATCCAGACGAGCCGAAAATTCCCACGTGCGTCAGGAAATCCTGCCTGTCCAAGTTCAAAGGATAAATTTCCTTCTTCCCGTAAAGCACCTGTCCGATGTTTATGCTTCCCTTCGTCGCGACTTCCTTTGGCGGAGGCTCGATCAGCACGCTTTCGCTCAAGTCCTTGTCAGCGACCGTCACTGCCTTTATTCCGTCAATAATCTCGATGATCTTTTTCCTGTAATTCTCGTCACCGAAAAAATACGCTGCCTCAAGGCGCGTGGCTTTTTCCTTCCCCAAAAACGGAATCAGTCTTTTTATCTCTTCCTTTATGTCAAAATTTCTCACGTTCGAACTTGTTGAGTTTGAGCTTCTGTTTTCGGGCATAATTTTTCACACTCCGGAATTTCAACTTCCGCTAAATATGCTCGCGATGTTCGATTCGGTCTCGTACTGCTCGCGCAGTTCTTGCAGCTGCTGCCTCATTGTCGTTATGTCTCTCCAGAAAAGGTTGTTCTCCTTCCTTTTTTCCATCCTCAAAAGCGTGACGTTGAGCTTGAACTCACGGACTTCGTCCTTGTTAGAAAGTTTCTGCAAAAATTGTTCCAAGTCTGCGATGTCCACATCGATCTCTTTGTTGGATTGCGCGTTCATCAGCTCTCTCGTGCGTATCGCTTCTTCCGTCTCCTCGATCCTCTCCCTCAAAAATCTTATCTTGTCGAAAAGCGTCCCGCTCACGCGTTCGCCTATCTCGTCAAGCGGCTTGAGGTCCACAGCCTGCATGTCCTTTATCATGCTTTTCAAAACAGGCGTGCTTACTTTCTGGTGGATTATTTCCGTCAGTCGCTGCTCTTCCTCTTCGTACTCTTTCGGCTTGTACTTCCCTACGATTTTCACAAGCTTGTCAGGGTCTTCCTGCAGCCGCTCGTACGCCTCTTCCTCAGGCACAAACTTTTCCTCGTACTCCTTCCTGTACTCTTCCTTCTTCATGCTCTTCACTTGTTTTACTTCTACGGCATAAAGTATTTAAGCTTGCCGCTTTTGTAAGGACAACCGAAGACAACTGTTTATTTTTCACACCAGCAACATCAACAAGGACAGCAACCACGACAACAACAGCAGCGAACACTTTTTGTAATGTTTATAATTATAGTCTGGAAAATATATTTTTCAGAATATACATACAATCCTTACAACAAACGTCCGCTTCGGCCCTGTCGTAAAAAACAAAAAATTTCATCAAACAACTTTCTTCTCAAGAATTAGCGCCTGCCCGTTTTCCTCTTTTATTTTTCTTGCTATCCCTCGCAGTGCAGAAAGGTCGTCGCTCTGCCAGACCGAATGCTGGAGTTTTTTCGCCTTCGCTTTTTTCAACGCCCGGTTGACGAAGACCTGAAAACTTTTCTTTTCACGCGGAATGTCGTAAAGAAGTACGTATTGCATTTTCTCTAAATGTTAGACGTGTAACGGAGGATAAATATTTGCTACTTGTTGTTTTGAAATTAACTTAGGAATATTTTTACTTTACTTATTTTCTTGGATATAGTCGAGCAGCTGCAAGTAAATGTTTTGGATGCAATGAATACAGTCCATTTTCGTGCACAATAATATAACTAACTTCAAAAGCCAACGCAGCAGAATCTCTTCGTGGATCAAAGAACTTTATTCGCGCTTCATTCATGGATATTTTTGGATTTGTCAAATTGAAATCCGTGGTAGAAAATGTTGATCGCGCAATGCCCATACCAAGTATCAGGGCATTCAAATTTCGGTAATGAGTGAAAACAGAAACACCATCTACTCCTCGCCTATCGTAACGAATTCTTTTTGCAACGTTCTTATAGCCAATATTTTGCATCTCTTCTGTTATTTGATGTATTCTGTCGACACTATCTACTTCAACAGTTGCTCCGTTTAATAAATCAACCTGATAGACTTTATCCCTCCACATAAAACCTAAGAAATCAACAAGAAGACTTTCTTGAATTGAATGATATATATTTGCAGTTTTTACTTCATCTTGTTCAATCATTCTTTGCAGTTCATCAAAAGAAATTCTAATGTTGCTTTCTCTCATGGCGAATTGATTATTTTCAAATTATTTATCTTTGCATCCAATTCACAAGACGATCTAAGAAACCGAAACGCATCTGCCTTCTTTCGCGATAAGGAGTTGCCGTCAGCGTGTGAGCAAGACGTCGGATTTCCTGCGATGCCGGAGAGCTTGGATAAAGATGAACTGCTGGGTGCTTGGCTGCTATCGCTTTCGTTATGCTCTTGTCTTCAGGGATTTCTGCAATGACCGGATATCCGCACATCTCGGCGATCTCCCCTTTCGTCAGCTCGTGCCATTTATTTGCTCTCCTATTCACTGCAACCCCGATAATTTTCTTGTTCATTTCCTCAGCGATCTTCACCGTCTTCAGCGCGTCAGTCACGCTCGGCAGGTCAGGATTCGTTATAATTAAAATTTCATCAGCAGCACTTATTGCACTCACGGCCTCACGACCAAGTCCGGCAGCGCTGTCCATAATCACGAAGTCGGAATTTCCCAGCAGGTTCAGCGCAACTTCAGGCAGCTTTCCGACGTCCACACCTTTTAGGTCGTCGAGCGCCATGCTTCCAGGCACGACCTTCATTCCGCTCGCGTGTGGGTACGTCGCGTCCTTCAAGCGTGCCTTCCCTTTCAGCACGTCGTGAAGCGTCTTCGGCGCGAGATGCATTCCGAGATGCAGCCCTAAGTTCGGCGTGGTCAAGTTCGCGTCAACAGCAACAACATCGTGACCGAGGTCGCTTATTGCAGCAGAAAGATTTGAAACTAGAGAAGTTTTTCCAACTCCACCTTTTCCGCCAATCACTGCTAGCACGCGTGTCATAACTCAACCACAACTCTTCTAGCTATTTGATGTTTTGAAAGTTCTTAAGCTTAAATGTGTTGTTTCTACGACAGGACCAACGCTTGCACTCGTAGGAATGATAAAGACAACCTACGGTTTTCTTGAAACTTTCCCTCTGCAAGAAAGTAACGCTCGCATCTGCGTGCGAGCCCAGACAGGCAGCCAAGAAAAAAAGTTTAGGCGCGGCCAAATCGCGCAGTCATACCAGTTTTAATTATATACTTGAAAATATATTTTTCAGTCAATATTTATAACCCTTATTCCAAACCATTGCTGGACTTGCCGTCGTAAACGTTAAAGTATTTTCTTCAGTGTTCAAATGCATTACTGCTTTGAATCCTGCACCTCGAATGTAAGTTACAACTAATCGTCTTGGATGAAAACCACTCATGCAGTAAACGCCGTGACCTGTTGGCGCTTCATCAGAAACTTCGTGAAATAATTCTCGTTGATCTAATGTCAAATATTTCTCTGTTTCTAGTGCAACAATTTTCTTTTCTTCTTTTGGAGTAATTCTACTTTCTGCCATACTCATCATCTCGTTTGTAAAAACAAAAATTAAATGAAAGTCAATTTTTCCGTGTACGGCTTCTGCATTTCGTGCTTGACCTTTTCGACCCATCCTTCGATGATTATGACTGCCTCTGCCAGCGGAATGCCTTCGCCTTTCGTTTTCATTGTCACATGCATCTTCTTCGTTTCTTGGTCAATCGTTCTGTCAATCAACAAAGCAAACTTCTGTTCAACTTCTGCCATATTATTTTTCACCTCAACTTTCAACTTTTCTCCTTTCAATGATAGCAATTAATTTTGATTTCATATAAATAGACCTCTCTTCGTAAGTGTTGAATTTGTCCATAACTTCATCTACTATGGGACTCAGCAATTTTAAAATGTCATCGTATGCCTTTCCATTTTTTACTGGAGGTAAATCGAGTTCCTTCGCGACAATGTCATGTCCCTCAATCCAAAGTCTGGCTGCCCGTCTTTTATATCTTTGCTGTTCTTCTCTTTCCTCAGGACGTAGTGCAGAACTATCATACATGAAAAAAAGATTGAGAGATAGCAATTAATACTTAGCAAAAAACGAATGCCCCGTGAGGGATTCGAACCCACGACCTCCTCCTTACTCCCAAAAAGGTAGAAGGGAGTTGCTCTATCCAAACTGAGCTAACGGGGCATTGTTTAATATAACCTAAATAAAGATTGATTTAAAAAGCTAATTTACTTTATTTTACTACGAAATTCTAAAAGTAATTATTCAGGTCGTGTGATGCGTGAAGAAAAGCAAGAAAATCAATTGGAGAAAAATCGAGAGAAAGTGGCAGACCAAGTGGGAGAAGGCAAGGATTTTCGAGGCAAATGTCGATCCGAAGAGGAAAAAGTTCTTCACGTCTTTGATTATCCCTTACGTCAACAGCGACCTTCACATCGGCCACGCGTTTACGTACACCCGGAACGATGCGTATGCGCGCTTTAAACGCATGCAGGGGTTCAACGTTCTGCTTGCCTCTGCTTTCCACGCGACCGGGGAGCCGATACTCGGCACGATCGAGAGGTTGAAGAAACACGACAAGACTCAGATAGAGACTTTCAAGCTTTACGGCGTGTCGGAGAAGGACATGAAGGATTTTGTCAGAAGAGGGCCTGAATATGTTGCGCAATTCTGGGCGAAGAAAATTGCCAAGACCATGAAACTGATTGGATATTCCGTTGATTGGAGAAGACGCTTCATTTTGTCCATCACTCCGGCCTTCAGCAGGTTCGTCGAATGGCAATACAACACTCTGAAGAAAAAGGGTTACGTCGTTCAAGGCACGCATCCCGTCATCTGGTGCCCGCACGACAAGAGTCCAACCGGAGATCACGACAGGCTTGAAGGTGTGGGGGAGAGTCCGATCGAGTTTACGATTTTGAAGTTCCGCCTGGACAGCGGAGAGATTCTTCCATGCGGCACGCTGCGGCCTGAGACGATCTACGGAGTGACGAACATATGGATAAATCCTGAAGTCGAATACCTGAAAGCACGAATCGACGATGAAGAAGTTTGGATTTTGTCACGCGAGGCTGTTGAAAAATTGAAGGACCAGCTGAAGAAGGTTGAAGTTTTCGGAAGCGTGATGGGCAGAAGCCTGGTCGGAAAATTCGTGACAAATGTTGTGACGGGAAAGAAAATCATCGTTCTTCCTGCCGAGTTCGTCGATCCTGAAGGTGCGACTGGCATTGTGATGTCAGTTCCTGCTCACGCGCCCTGGGACTACGTCGCGCTGCAGGACCTGAAGAAAAACAACAAGGACTTGCTGAAGTACGGCGTTTCCGCTGAGGCAGTCCGTAATATCGAAGCGGTGGGCGTGGTGCAGACTCCTGGATTCGGTGCTGTTCCTGCTGCCGAGCTTGTTGAGAAGATGGGGATAAAGAGCCAGAAGGACAAGGAGCTGATCGACAAGGCGACGAACGAGCTGTACAAAAAGGAGTTTCATACGGCCGTGCTGCGCGAGATTGCAGGTGAGTTTGCCGGAAAGGACGTGCGCGACGTCAAGGACGAGCTGATAAAAAGTTTCGTGAGGAAGAAGGCAGCTGACAGCATCTGGGAGATGACAGGCCGTGTCGTTTGCAGATGCACGAACGTCTGTCGCGTGAAAATTTTGGAGAACCAGTGGTTCCTGAAATTTTCGGACGAGCAGTGGAAAAGGAAAGTGCACAGCGCGGTCGCGTCGATGGCATTTTACCCTGGGTTTGTAAGGAACCAGTTTGAAAACACGATCGACTGGCTGAAGGACAAGGCATGCGCCCGCAAGTCTGGCCTGGGGACGAAGCTTCCGTGGGACAAGGAATGGCTTGTGGAGACTCTCAGCGACTCGACGATTTACATGGCCTTCTACACGATTGCGAAAGTCATAAACGAGGAAAACATTCCGGCAAGCAAGTTGACGGACGAAGTTTTCGATTACGTATTCGTTGGAAGGGGCGACCTGAAAAAAATCGCAAAGAGCAGCAAGCTTGACGCGAAAATTATCGAGGAAATGAGAAGAGAGTTCAATTATTTCTATCCTGTCGACATGCGGGCAAGCGGAAAAGATCTTGTGCAGAACCACCTGACGTTTTACATCTTCCACCACACCGCGATGTGGGACAATTCAAACTTTTGGCCGAAGGCGATCGCCGCTAACGGCTACGTGAACGTGCATGGAACGAAGATGAGCAAGTCGCTTGGTAACATAATTCCTCTTTCGAACCTTGTCAACGACGTCGGTGCTGACTTGGTTCGTGCGAACATCGTGGCGAGCAACGAGGGGATGGACGATGCGGACTGGAGGGATGAAAGCGTGGTGAGCTATGAGTCGCGCCTGTTGATGCTTTTTGAAATTATCGGGCAGCTGAAAAAAATGAAGGTGAAGATGAAAAGAAAAACGGGAGCAAGCATGACAAGCATTGACAGATATCTGCTAAGCCGCGTTCAGCAACACATCCAGCAGGCAACCCAGCACTACGAGCACATGAAGTTCAGGAGCAGCACGCAGTCGGCATTTTTCGAGCTGACGAACGACATAAAGTGGTACATCGACAGGTGCGGAGGGATTGCAAACTGCCACCCGGCGACGCTGGCAGAAGTTATGTCAGTTTGCGTCAGGATGATTTCGCCGATCATGCCGCATGCAGGCGAGGAGTTGTGGTCTATGCTCGGCAACAAGAATTTTGTCGCGATTGCAAGCTGGCCGGTCGCTGACAATGGAAAAATTGACAAGAACGCGATGGATATGGAGGAAATTTTGAAAAGAACTATAGAGGATTTGCGCAACGTAGTCAAGCTTGCAGGCAAAAACAATTCCGCTCATTTGTACGTGCTGACTGACAAAGAGTTCGCCCACTTCAAAGGGACGGAGGAGTTCATCAAGCAGCAGGTCGGATTCAAGCGCGTGAAGATTTACAAGGCCGGCGACGAGGGCAAGTACGACCCCCAGGACAAGGCAGCTAAAGCGAAGTTCGGAAAGCCAGGAATTTTTGTTGAATAATTTTTAATTGATACTAGTTGCTATTTCTTTTTCACGTTCGCCAAAAAAATCTTCATGCCTTTCTTCCAAAAATTGTTCTAGGACGGCAAGAAAAGTTCTATAACATAATACTTGCTTTGGATTTGCTGGATCATATTTTGCATCTCTTTCATTTGGACGTACCATAAGGCCATATGGCTCAATATTTATCAGGACAGTACCTAGATGAAGAACTTCAAAACCTAGTGGAAGATGAGTTAACAATCCATGTCCAGACTCGGAATATCGATAGCCAATTGCTTCTAAAGTAGTCGTCAATACACTTGAGAAATGTCTTCTGTTCTTTTCAAATGCACTTGCCTTCCTGTTAGCAAACATTGGTTCGTGGCTGAATTCGTGTTTATAGGTAACTTCTCCATCGGAACTAACATTTTCTACATAAAACGGGCCGACTTTTCTTTTGTGATGCAGTGGAACTTCCAGTGACATACAATAAGTTGTAGTAGATAAAATATTTAAGTTTGTCCGGATTGGTCTTCAGGTTGTTGCTGTTCGCCATTTTCAGGTTTCGGCTTCCTTCCCATCGAAACTACAAAATAAATTATTATTCCCATGGACAGAATTCCGGCGATGATAAGAAGTAAAAGAGGATTGGCAAGGAAGTAAATTATCGAGAGAGGATTGCTGAAGGAAATTTTGCTTGCGTCGTCGAAGAATTTCTGAACAAGTCGCTGAAAGACATTCCCTTCCTCCGAAGTGGCAGTTGATGTCGTCGTGGTTGCTGTTTCTGTTGCAGTCGTTGTTGTAGTCGTAGTTGTTGTGGTGGCTGCTGCTGAAGTGGTTGTTGTCGTGGTTGTTGATGAAAGGACTTTGAAAGCTATCGTCGACTGTTCGTAGTTCCTGAACGCGCTTACGCTCGCGTTGTCCGTCGCCATGACCTGCTTGAGCTGGTAGATGCCAGGTCCGAGCTTGAAGAAGTAAATCCAGTTGCCGTTCGTTGCCGCACCGACGCGCGAGAGGGTGTAGTTCTTGTAGGAAGTGTTCATAAGGTCGAGCGTCGTGTTTTTGATCTCGACAGTCGCGCTGCCCACGTCGTTGTCAGAAACAATCGCCACGCTGAAGACGACTTCCTCCTGCTCGTAAACAACCGCCTTGTTGAAGCTCGCGCTGCCGATTGTTATTGCCGCGAAAACTGCTGAAGGAAGTAAAATTGTTGCCAGAGCCAATGCTACAAAAAATATCTTTTCGTTAAATTTAATTTCTGCTTTTATTTTTTTCATTTTCATTTCATCCACTCACACTATCCATCAAACAACGATTGCCACAGTTTCAACTACTGCTGCCACTACAAGCAATATGGCTGCCACGAACATAAGCTGCAGGCTGTCGTAAATCACGAACCAAAACTTCTTCGCCTTCTTTCTCATAACGACCGTCGACACAAGTCCGCCAGCGACCGCGCCGATGAAATAGGCAAGGATCTCCAAGCTGCCGTGAGGAAAGAAAACTAGAATGGCAACAGGAAGTCCGCCAATGCCTCCAATGCTCTTTGCAGCAATACCTATCGCCGCCGCCAGCACGGACGCGTTCCATGCCAGGATGAAAACTGCTCCTGCGCCAAACAGAAACGAAAAAACAAATGAAAGGAAAAGCACTCCTGTGTTGTTGATGATTATTTTTTGAAAAGTATCAGCGAAAGCTATCTGCCCGCGTATCGCATTGATTTCACTTATCTGGTCGCTGAAAATTTTCTCCACTGTCATTTGCGGCAGCGCGATGTAAATTATCGACATGCTCAAAATCATACCTGCGAAAAATGCGGTGTAAACTTTCAGAATGTCTTTGTGTCTCTGCAACAGGTTCATTTTTTCAATTCCTTGGACCTCTTCTTCGCGCGCTTCCTCAAAACGAATTAGATTTACCATGAAAGGAGTCATCGCGATCGTTATGAGGATTGTTGTGAACAGTCCGACAGATGTCTGGAAGATGAAAAACGCGACGAGCATGCATATCGTCGACACGACTCCACCTATGACAAACATCCAAGCTGGCTGGCGCACTGCAGTTTTAAGAGAAATCAGTCGTTCTAATACCATTTTTATAAACCCTAATAAGAAATTAATTTTAAATACTAATATTGTTAATTGAGAAACGGTAATTATGAAAATTACAAAGAAAGCAGGAACGATAATGGCAATTCTCTTTATCGTACTTATGATGGGCTCGACGATCGCGTACAGCTTCATCCAGGCAATAAATTTCGGGCTTTACGGCAACTCCGGACAAGTCAAGCTGCCTGACACGAACTTGCTCGACTACGACTTGTCGATCGCGCAGGAACAGCTGGCGCTGCAGGAGGGAAAAACTGTGGTGAAATATTCCTACTCGACAACATGCGTTGAGTGCCTCGGACTTGCAAACCAGCTTGAGGGGCTTGCCAATCAGCTAAAGGACCAGGTCATTATCATTCGTCTCGTCCAGTCGTCAGGAAACCAGACGGCAACTCTGTCGTTGGCAAGCGCTGAAAACTCGAAACTTTATTCCAACCCGACCACAGGCGACATAGTCGATGGGTTGTGTGATGTCTTGATCAACCCTCCGGTCGATTGCGCTCTTAGGAAAGTTTAAGCTCAGATTTCTTCTTTTTCATTTCCTCAATCTCTTTCTGGAAACGTTCTATCGTCCTCAGCAAATCTTTGTCCTCGACGCTCACAACTTTCGCAGCGTCTCTCAGCACAGCAGCCTTTTTCTTCAATTCTTCCCATTCTTTTTTTGAAATATTTTTCATTTCTCTTTCACCGTTGCAATGACAAATGTTTGGAATATTTGAACAATTCCCATAAGAAGAAACAAGCTTTGAAAACCCAAAAATTCTACTACTGAAGATCCAACTAAAGCACCTATACCTATTACTAGTGCAGAAGCAGAATTGAAAATGCCAAATCCAAATCCTCTTTTCTCTCGTTTCATTTTTTCAGAAAACAATGCGTAATAAGCTGGATTTGACATGCCGATGCCAACGCCCATGATAATCTGGAGAAAGATAATTTGATAAAGATTCGTAACAAGAAGATAGCCAAATGGAACAACGCAATAAATTAAGTTGCCAAGAATTAAAAATTTTCTTCTTCCATGTTTATCTGCAAGTTTGCCAAAGTACGACGATACAAAAGCTTGAGTTATAAAGGAAGCTGCAAACGCGTAGCCAATGCTAATGACACTTTTTTCTCCTATATTCTGGACAAAAACAGCAAGTATCGGCAAAAGAAATGCTATTACTAAATTAAGAAGCATCGTTGCCAATATCATTTTCCAAAAATCTTTCATCCTTTCACTTCCTTCAATTCTTTCCTCAATTTCTTCCACTCCTCAAACAATTCGGCCACCGCGTTCGGCAAATCGCTCTCCTTCCTCACTTTCAGCTTCCCGGCAGCTTCCTTCAGCAATTTCTCCTTTTCCTTCAGCAACTCGACCGCAACATCTCCAGCAACATATTCCAGCCTCACCGTACCGTCGGCAATGCGTTTGCTTCTCAGCAGCAAAATGTTTCCGACATCTCCCGTCCTTTCGACCTGCGTCCCTCCGTCAGCTTCGTGGTCTATGTTTCCTATCGACACGATGCGGAGCGTCTCCTGCGGAATAACGCCGCCCTGGTAAATCTTGAACCCATATCTTTTTTCGGCTTTGCTTCTGGGCAGCCACTCGACTTTCACCGGCAAATTTCTCGCAACGATTCTGTTCGCCTCTTCTTCAATTCTTTCTATCTGCTCTTCTGTCAATGTGTCGTAATGAGCAATGTCCAGTCTTGCTTTTTCTTCTGTCTTCTCGCTTCCGCTCTGCCAGACATGCTGACCCAAAATTTTTCTTGACGCGGCAATCATTATGTGCGTCGCAGTGTGGTGTCGCGTGATTTTTTCCCGTCTCTCGCGATTGATTTTGCAGTCGACTTCTCCACCCTCTTCGATTTCGTTCGCGACTTTATGCAGCACAACTCCTTTTATTTTCTGCACGTCGGTCACGGGCATGCCGTCTATCGTCCCGGTGTCATGAAGCTGGCCTCCGCCTGTCGGATAGAACGCCGTCTTGTCGAGTATGACCCACTCTCCACCGAAAACTTTCAGCACGTTCGCACGGAATGTCGTCAGGTTCTGGTTTTTGTAAAATAAAAGTTCGGTCTTCGGATAATTGCTAACATCGATTGTAAGTTTTTCTTGCTCTGTCTTTCCCAGCACATGCCGTTCTGTCACGCGCGAATAAAATCTTGCAGGAATTTCTATCTGCAATCCTGCTTCAGCAAATTGCTCTGGCGTGATTCCCTCCGTGTCGTAGAAATGTATAAGCTCTTCCTCATTCACCTGTTTGTTTTCCTTCTTTATCGATTCCACGATGCGGCCGATGCGGTCTTTCGTCTGCCTGTATCTCTGCTCTTCGATTTTTAAAATTTTTTCTATCTCGTCTCTTCTCGCTTTCAAGTTGGGAAACATTTT
>Ga0209541_10011348_pt1 | contig 13968 bp, 15 predicted proteins | sample RifCSPlowO2_01_FD_184027 | JGI IMG/M metagenome (GOLD analysis project Ga0209541, IMG submission 184027) | Groundwater microbial communities from Rifle, Colorado - Rifle CSP2_plank lowO2_0.1 (SPAdes) (version 2) | ecosystem: Environmental > Aquatic > Deep subsurface > Groundwater | place... | reverse complement strand
AATTTGATGCTTAATAACATAAAAATCAAAAAAGTCGTGAGTTTTAACAAACTCAACATTGTAACTGGGACCAAGAATCTTATTAAAAATTATTTTTGTACGAGGTATATGGAAACTAGAAGTTACAATCACCAAGTCTTTAATCCTCTTCTTAAGAAGAATATCTCTTTTAAGAAAAAAGACATTTCCTATAGTATCCAAAGAACTTTCTTCTCTTATAATACGCCTTTTTAGAATATTCTTAGACAATAAATAATCACTCATAACTTTTGCTTCAGAGAATGGTGACTTCTTATTAGCTTTACCACCCACAACAATAAACAAAGAATTATTATTACTGATGCTTAAGGCTCTATCAAGTCTTCTTTTGAGAATGTTTATCATTGATCCATCATCATTAAGCATTTGACCAAGAATTATTATAGCTTTCATTATAATCCCAAAGCTGCTAAAACTTTACTCTTATCAAACTTTTCCAAGTCTTCATAGTTTTGCCCGGTGCCCAGATAGAGGATTGGCTTGCCAGTAACCTTGCTTACGCTGATAGCTGTTCCGCCCTTTTCATCAATGTCTGCTTTTGTCAGGATGATGCCGTCAATGTCTATAGATTCGTTGAAGATGCGGGCCTGTTCTGTGGCATCATTTCCTGTGATGCTTTCTCCAACGAATATTTTTAGATCGGGCTTGGCAACCCTGACAATCTTAGTCATTTCATCCATTAGGTTGTGTTTTGTATGCATGCGGCCTGCGGTGTCTATGAGGACTGCCTTTATTTTCCTGGCTTTTGCATACTGGATGGCATCAAAAGCAACAGCGGCAGGATCAGAACCATAAGTCTGCTTAACAATGCTAATGCCGAGGTTTCTCCCGTGGATTGCAAGCTGTTCAATGCTAGCGGCGCGGAAAGTGTCTGAAGCAGCGAAGACGCAGGAGATACCCTTATTTTTTAGCATGTATGCAATTTTTGCGAGAGTAGTTGTTTTTCCCGAACCATTAATCCCGCAGAATAAGATAACTGCCGTTGACGGAGAGTTCTTTACATAATCAATAATGTCTTTATCAGATTCAATCAGCAGTCCGCTTATAGTTTCTTTTAGAGATTCTCTTATCTTTGATTCTATTTCTTTCCTCTTTATTTCCTGCCCCACAAGCTTTTTCTTCAGGCTGTCTTTTATATAATCTACTACTGAAACTGCTACATTGCTTTCAAGGAGAATGAGTTCAAGGTCGTGAAAAGATTCCTCAATAAATTCTTCGGTTATTTTGTAGGAGGAGAATATGTCTTTTAATTTGCTGAAGAATCCCCTTTTCTCTTCAGAGCGAGTTTTCTGTTTGGATTCTTCTGCAATCTCTGTTTCTTTTGCTCCTGTTCTTTCTGCATTTTCAATTTCTCCTGCTCTCGGAGTTCTTGCCTTTGTTCTTGCAGACAGCGCTTCTTCAAGCTCATCAGTTATCTCTCCGACTAATTTCTTTGACTTTCTGGCTTTCACGCTCTTGTCAAATATTCTGACAGGTTCTTCAGATGATGCAGATGGTGCATCTTTCTCCGGCGTTTCTGAAATTTCTGTTTCTCTTTCTTTCCTGTCTTCCGCCTTTGGCTTCTTAATCCAATCTGCGATCTTCTTCTTTAGCAGGCTGAACATCAGAAATCAAGATAAAAAATGTTTATAAATGTAAGTCTCTATACTATCTTCAGAGAGGGTTAAATGAGGTGTTACATCTATTTGTTCAGGCATGGGATGACGGAGGACAATGCTGAGGGAGTTTTTTCCGGATGGAGAGACACAAAGTTGACAGAGAGAGGAATAAGAGATGCGAAAATAGTTGCGCTAAGACTGAAAGATAAAAGGGTTGATGCTGCTTACCGCACGCGCTTGTCAAGAAGCAGGGATACTTTGAAGGAAGTTCTTAAGTTTCATCCGGAGTGCAGGAGAATAATTCAGGACGACAGAATTATAGAGAGGAATTATGGGAAGCTGCAAGGAAAAACCCATTTGGAAGTTGTTGAAAAGTACGGTCCAAAGATGTATGATAAATGGCACAGAAGCTATAACTCAAGGCCTCCTTATGGAGAGAGCTTCAAAGACATAGAAAAAAGGGTAAGGAGTTTCATAAGAGAGCTATTAAAGATGATGAAAGAAAAAAAAGTAAATGTTGCAATTTCTGCACACGGAAACTCAATGAGGCCTTTCAGAAGATACTTTGAAAAACTAAGCATCAAGCAAATGTGCGCATTATACAACGATTACGAAGCAGTGTATACTTATTCTGTGGAAGTTTAAGAGCTTTTAATCATCACAATAATGATTAAAAAAGGCCCGTGTTTCTAATTTTTATGATAATTCATAATTGTTTGTTAAGAAGGCATAAATTTATTGCCATACTGAGAAAATGAGAACTTATAATGATATAACTGCTTATAACAAGAAGATAGAAGTAGCCGATAATTAATATGATAACTTATAATAAAATAGTAGCTTACAACAGATATTAAGCAACGAATAATTAATATGATAACATACAATGACATTTACGAAGCATTAAGAAAGGAGAGATATTCGGAGCAGCTGCAGCCTCTCAGCAGCCGCTTTGTCAAGGATGTTGTGGAATATCTGGATGAAAAGAAAGATATCCCCGGCAAAGAAGAGAATTTGTTTTCTGATATTGTAATCAAGAGCAAGAAGCAGCTGGAGAATGCCGTATCTATTTTCAGAGAGCTTATTCTTAGGAGGAAAAAGAAGATACTCAATCTTGTGTTTATCGCTGCTGAAACCGGGCTGAGTAAGAGGGATTTTGAGAATATGCTGCCTTTTGAGAAGATACTTTTTGAGAGGATAATGGAAGTTATGGAATTGTCAGACAAGGAGCTTAACAAAATGATGAGGGGGGAAGCAGAAGAAGTTGCTAAGCATAGCCTGATAGTGTTCAAGGAGAGTGTTGAGGAATTCTTGGACTTGGAAGGAAATAAGACGGGACCTTTTGAGAAGGGCGATATAGCCAGTTTAAGTTCAGAGATAGCGAAGATATTAGTTGATGGAAACAAGGCGGATTATGTGGAGGGAGAGAGCAGGAGTGATAAAGATTAATTCTCAATGTTAGCCTATCATTCTATTTGATCATTTAGTCATTAGCTGATATCAGCTTAACTTACAGTCTATCCGCATAGGGTTATCAAAACCTCAACTCTCCCCCCGTCCAGCTGCGAATGATATAAATAACAGCGCGGTTAATGTCCGGCAAACCGCCTTTCTTAAGGTAATTTCTTTTGATGGCTATCTGCTCAATTATTATCTGGGGGTCGTTATCTGGGTCATTAATATTAATGTCAAAGAACTTCTCTAAAGCATTCCTGTTTCTCTTCAAACCTATTTCAATAATTTTAAAAGCCACTAATTCGGCGTTGGGAATTCTTTCGGGATCTTTGGCGCCGAGTAATCCTTCACTGATAATATCCCTTTCGCCAATAGGAATGACGCCAGGACTGTCCATAATCAAAGCATTTTCTCCGAACTTAATCCATTGAACTCCGTGAGTCGTGCCTGCACGCTTGGAAACTTTGGCAGACTTTCTCTTAGTTAATGCATTTATTAATGAGGACTTACCCGTATTGGGATAGCCGACAATACCTATCTTTAATTTGCCAAAACGATTTTTGATCTCAGAAAAATCTTTGAAGAGCAAAGCTTTCAGCTTGCGCAGGTCATAATCATTAGTTGAAGAAACGTAAACGCAATCGGCGATTTTTCTAAGCTCTTTTCTGCGTTTCTCAAGCTCCATACGGGAAATCAGGTCTGCTTTATTCATAACGAAGATTAGCTCTTTGCTGTAGTCTTTAACTAATTTTTCTATCTGCTCGTTTCTTGAAATCTCTGGCATTCTGGCATCAAGAACTTCAAGGATAACATCGCATTCTTTTACAATTTTTTCAATGACTTCCCAGTAGCCAAGGATGTCGCGTGCAATTGGAGAGCCTTTAAAGCCTTCCTGCTGGCGGGTGGTGGGATGGTACATGAAATAAAATAATGAAATTATAGTTATAAACTTGACTATAATAATGTTTAAAAGATCCTAATGAGGATTATAGTTATGGATGAATCCCCTATTAAAAACGGTAATTATCTTCGTGTTACGGGTTATGTAACTGAGGATGGGATTGTTCTGACTATTTATAGTTTAGAACAAATAACAAAAGGCGAGCATGAAGAATCTGGTGGCGGGGCAAGAAGAAGATTTGCAGATAGGGGGAGTACTAAAGAATTAGGAGAATTATTAGCTACTGATCCCGAATTTGAGGGAGGTACCCGGGAGTTAAACTTTTTACATTTAAGACCTGCAAGAGTAGAAACTCGTTTTGATGCTTGCGATACAGAGTATGCCGAAGGAAAATTGGGTTATAGATTTGAAAGACCTGCAACGGCTGACGAGTTAGCACAGATAATGTAAGCATATGCCGGAGCCATTAAACCATTTATAGCAGCACTATAGATAGTTATTTTAAAATTAGACTTTTGATATTCTTATAAGAAACAATGGAAAGAACAAGTTATAAATACAGGGCATCAGCACTAATGGCTGCAGCAGGACTGGCATTGGGATGCGCAACGGATAACTGGAAGTGGCCAGAATTTCCAGAAGAGCCAGTAAGGAGAGTAAGGTTGGTGGGCTTTGATGAATACAATCCTGAAGCGGACGGAAGAGTATTAGAGGAACTACCAGAGTCTTTCACAAAGTACTTGGCGCATTATGGATTAGCAGACATAAAATTCTTAGACAAGGGATTGAGGGAATCATTTCTAAAAGAAAAACAATCGCTAAAGAGCAGAGAGAAATTATTGGAGGGACTGATGGAAGACATGGAAGAGCTGGGACTGGGAGAAGAAACAGCAGGAAGACTGAAACCTAAACAGGCAGTAGAATTATCGTGCATACTCGTATCGAGAAAACTCAAGCCAGACAGGTCGAAAGGATACGAATTATCAAGAGCATTAGACGAAGGAAGGGCTGACGAAATGTACATGGGGAAAGAAGAACGAGAAGCAGTATGCAGGCACTATGCGCAGGCAACAGCAGCCGTATTCAGGGCGCTCAGAGAGATAAATCCCGGAATAAGAAATACATACCTGACAATTTACTATAACAGCCAGAAAAAGCACGCATATGCGCAGGCGACAACAATTGATGGAGATGAACTGGTAATAACTTTCATCGACCCTTCTAGCTATGACATCGCAGGAAGAGGGGCGCTGAATGCCGTCCGCAAAGAAAATTTTGGCGAAGGGATGGAAAGACTGGAAGAAGAAAGACAATACCTGCAGAGAAGGATGCCTGAAGCAACAATAACGATTACTACTTTCTCTGATGCTTCTCAATCTTCTTATAGCCAATCCAGATAACGAGAGCGAGTTCAATACCAAGAAGAATGACTCTCATGACTTTGCTCAAATCTCCAAAGACGCGGATAGTAGCGTAAATAAGAGTTAAGATACCTCCAAGAATGAAGCCAGAGCCAATGGCTTCAAGAGCAAGGAACATACCGATAATTATCAGAGCGATGCTTATGGGCGCAAGAATGAAGAAGAGGTTTCTGCTGTACTGCTTATTAGCCTTGTCAAACTCAACACTGCAGGTCTCGCAATACGGATTGACTTGGCAGCCATTATTATCTGTTTTATAGGCGACGTAGCCTTTGTCCTGAGTGCAGGTAGCATAGATGGAATCATTATAATTAAGCTTGGGGCAATTGCTTGTATTAATTAATTCAGGGTAAGGAACCTTTTCATACATTGGGCGGGTTGAAGGAGTGCAAAAATCTTCATACTTTGGAGAATTATAAATAGCATCAATTAAGAAGCCGATGAATAATGCGAGAAGAATTCCAACGGCGATAGTGAGGGCGAGCTTTTTTATGTTGAGCATGAAGTGTTAAGCATTTACTGGTTTAAAAACCTGTTCTGCAATTAGTATCTCCTATATAGATATAATTTAGCAATAGATTCAGGAACCAGCCAATAAGGTTAATCCTATTAGGTTAACTTTGATAAGGGCTTGCTAGTATTTATCATTGTTAATAACTATGCGGCTGGCGTTTCAAAATTAATTAATAGAGTCTATAAATGATATAGCTAGTGCTACTTCTAATAACATTTTTAGGAAAAAACACAACACTAATATTTGGAAATTTTTCCTTAATCAATTTTTTCCTATTTATTTTATAATCCATATCTTCTTTAGAAAAAATAAATGTTTTAGGCCTAATTATCTCTAAATATTTGTCATAATGGGATGGCTTATCTAATATTAAGACATAATTAACAAAATTTAAGTGAGAAATAATTTCTGCTCTTCTTTTTTCATTGATAATTGGACGATTAAAACCTTTTCTGTAACCAACAGTCTTATCGCTTTGAACAATCACAACTAAGGGTTTTCCAAACCTACTACAACATTTAAGATAACGTAAATGTCCTACATGAGATAAATCAAAAGAGCCACCAACAGGGGCTGAAGTATTCGGTTTTATTAACTCTGAAACATCTTTTAGCTTAATAATTTTTCCCATGATAAAAACCTAAGCCACCGGAGGGAATTGAACCCCCAACCCCGAGTTTACAAAACTCGTGCTCTACCATTGAGCCACGGTGGCCTGATAAATGTTAGACCTTGAACATCCTATATAAACTTTTTTATTGCTTCTCTAGTAGAGTAACACAACACTTAAATAAAGTGGTGGCTTATTTTAGTCTTATGGACAGGATTCTATTTAATTCAAGGCTGATTAGAGAGAAATTTTTTATAAAAATCTTAGAGGATAATGGCCTAAAATCTTGGAAAGAAGCTTATGAAAAATACAAAATCCCGCGCTCGACATTTGACAGATATCGTTATGGTCATTGGTCAATACCTTCGGAACTTTATTCCAATTTAATAATAACTTTTAAGGAAAATGACCTAAATCTATTTTCTAAAAACATCAAACTAGTTGATGCAAACTGGGGTAGGATAAAGGGCGGGAAAGAAAGCTACAAGAAAAATAAAACTGCTTTTGACAAAGGCAGAAAATTAGGTCTTGTAAAAATTCTTCAAACTAAACCTAAACCTGGGTTTGATCATACAAAAATTGAGACTGACTGTGACTTAGCTTATGTCGTTGGGTTATGGATCGGAGACGGATTTAGTAATAAATACGGTGGATACTATTTAACCCAATTTGTCGGTCACAAGAAACACGAGCTTAAGTATTATACAGAGATAATCTGCAAATATCTAGAAAATAGGTTTCGTTTATCACCAAAAATTAAGAAAAATTTTAAAGGAAATTTTATAAGGGTAAATATTTATTCTAAAGAATTTTTTAACTTATTAACTAAAAATCTAGGTCTACCTGCAGGGAGAAAAAGCCATACCATATTAATTCCTCAAAAAATTATTTTGGCAGATAAGGAGATTTTGTTGGCTTGTGTTGCTGGGATTTATGATGCTGAAGGGTGCATATTTTTTGATAAACGAAAAGAATACCCGAAACCTTATCCTAGAATTGATCTACACATGCTCAATTTACCCATACTTCATCAGGTGAAGGTTGTTTTGGAACATGAAGGTATAATCTGTAGTTTTGCTAATAAAGATAACAAAAACCAGAGAATATTAGTTTATGGAGAAAAAAATGTTAAGAGATTTTTGGAGAAAGTACCAATAAAAAATCCAAAACATCTTAACAAACTAAAAAGAGCAAATCTGGTATAAAACTTATTCTTTCTTCACATTTTCAACTTCAATATGTCTAATCTCGCAGAGAGCGAGTGGGTAGGTCTTCTTGAGCCTGACGCTTAAAGACTTTGGGAGCTTGCTGGAAAGGATATCGCCGAATATTTCCTCCGAGCTCCGGTCTTTTAAATATTCATTAAGGAAATCCCTTGCCGCAAGCCTGAGAGCGTTTCTAACTTTCCTTGAAACTTCCTTTCTTGTTATGAGGAATGGCTTAAGCCTTAACTGGGCATCCCTGCACTTTGCTGAAAAAGAATCCTCAACATAGCTTATATTCTTTCTCATTGCTCTTCTTATGAAGTATGGGAGGACCTTCATCATTCTTGGCTTTGCTATGGCTTTGCTGTTTTCCAAGCATATACTGAAGCTTGCTTCTACACCCTTGCCACGGAAGAGCCTTGCCAGGTCAAGCTTCATGTTTCTGCCATTCAGGCTTTCTAAATCATAAGAGTAGAGCTCTACGGGCTCTCCAGTTAGAGGAACTTCAACCTCAAAAAATTTCTTTTTTTGGACGGCCATTTTATTGTTTTATTTACTTTTTATTGAGATATTTTTATCAGTTATTATTAATATAAAAGCAATTTCAATGAGCACAAATAAATTTACCTCACCTTATTGCAGTTATAACTAATTTTACTTAACCCCATACTGTCTGTTTTAAGTTTGTCATTTAATTTATTTATAATCTTTGTCATTATCATCCCATTATTGCTCAAATGATATTCTAGCTAATGAGTATGATTTACTGATGTTATTTGTGAGCATCATATTATTGCTCAAAGACTATCTTGCTTACTCTCCTGCTTCTTGCAGGCTTTGATTTTTTGCATACGCTGCAGGTATACATTACAACAAGCCTTTTGGTTGCTTTGGTCTTGCGCTTCCAAGAAGTAACGGCCGGCTTGCTCCACCTCCCAAGATTACCAAAACCTCTTGCTCTGCCACGGAGACGGGCGCGAATCTTACTGCCTTTTTTAAGGCTTCCCCTCTTGTGCCCGGTGCTAACTAAAACAATCTTTTGCTCGGTTTGCTTTTTACAGTAAGGACACAGGCGCTTTGTCTTCTTCGGAAGCTTCATAGAAGCAAAGCAATTTTTTCATTTATAAATGTATTTGTTGTTGTGCTGTGTTGCATGATTCTTTAAATTCAACACAGCTTTCGCTATCTTGTTAGTTATTCAGTTGTACTAATTGATTGTAAGCCCAGAATTTCATTTTAACTTCGTGATACATGTTTCTTTTCTTTGTTGCGCTTACGTATTCTCCGAATATTCTTTTACAACCTGAAAAGATGCCTTCTGTTAGAGGCCATCTCATACCATAATTTTTTTCTCTAACCCATTCTTCATGTGGCATGCTTTGATAGATAATTACTTCTTCTTTTCTCCTTGGAGAATTCTTTGGTTTTGTTGAAGCATTCTTTCTTATCTTGATTGCTGTAGCAATTTTATATTTTTCACATAAGTTGAACATTTTCCTGTTATCATGTAATCCGTCTGCATCAAGTTTTCCTATGTTTTCTTGATTTTTTCTAATCATTCCTCTTGCTGCTTTTCTTTCATCGGTTTTTTCATAACCAACCCTTATGTCAATAACATACTTTTTACCTTTTTTGTTTTTTGTTCCCATTATTATCACTTTAATCCATCCTTTTCTTACTTTCCATTGTTCTCTCATCCATCCTCCTCTCTTTGTTGATTTCTCTCCAGAACCATCAATTCCTACTTCAAGATAATCTTTCATATCTTCTTCAAGTATCCTGAAGTCAATTTCTAAAGCATTTACACGACGACAAATCTGGCTGTAGCTTATTACTGGAAAATGAATCTCATATCTTTCAGATAATGATCTCATGAATCCTTCCAATGCCCTATAATCGAAACCTTTGCAGTGTAAAACTGCAAGAAATTTTATCATTGAAATTGGGTAAAGGTAAGGTTCACCCACCTTCCCGGCATTAGCCTGCTTTATTTCATTATTCCACTTGCTTAGGAATTCCGGATTAAAATAGAAATATCCTCTCATGACCAACTCCTGATTGTACTTTTTCCAATCGCGATTATCAATATATTCACTCTTTTTTATCATATTACTGGTATTAAAATACCAGTAACAATATTTATATATTGTTGTTATGTAGTATATACATGAAAGCAGTAGTTGTTAGTTACACACTTGAAAAAGCCAAACAAAGTCAAAAACTTCTGATACATAGGATGCTTTATGGGTATGAAGACTTCTCAAATAATGGGGCTTATAGTTATCAAAGAAAAGGGCTCATTGAGACTTATAATGGAAGGAAGCTTAATAGAGGGGTTTTTATAATTCCTGCAAAATTTAAGGATAAGATTATTCCATTACTTAAGAAAAATAAGGCTAATTTACAGGTTATACCTGTAGTGTTGCACTAATCATGCAACACAGCACTTGCCTCCAAATCTTTATATAGCAACATTTCTAAAATTATCTTATGGATAGAGAAGCAGTTAATAAAAATATCAAAGCTAATGGAGATAAAGCGAAGGCAGGAGATATTTCAGGTATGCCCGTCTTCAACGTCGGCATAGTCGGGCACATTGACCATGGAAAAACGACTCTGCTATCGCGACTGACGGGAAAATGGACTGACACGCACTCTGAAGAGCTTAAGAGAGGAATTACAATAAAGCTGGGATATGCGGATGCAGTAATTTATGATAACAAGGGAGAGTATAATATCAGGGAAGGAAAGCCCCTGCGCCATGTGACCTTTGTTGATGCTCCGGGGCATGAAATGCTCATGGCGACAATGCTTTCTGGAGCGGCAATAATGGATGCTGCAATACTGCTTGTGGCGGCTAACGAAGGAATAAAGCAGCAGACAAGAGAGCACCTGCTGGCTTTGCAGGCCCGCGGAATTAAGAATGTAATAATTGTTCAGAACAAGATTGACTTAGTTGATAAGAAACGGCTGATGGAGAATTATAAGGAGATAAAGGAATTTGTCGGGGGGACGATAGCTGAAAGCTCTGTAATAATACCAACAAGCGCCCAGCAAGACATCAATATTGATAAAGTACTGAGAGCGCTGACGGAGATACCAATACCTGTGCGGGATATAGAGTCATCATCCCTCTTTGTTGTTGCAAGGAGTTTTGACATTAACAGGCCCGGAAGTCCGATAAAAGAACTAAAGGGAGGGGTGCTTGGAGGAGCTTTGAAGAGAGGAAAACTGAAAGTTGGAGATGAGATAGAGATAAAGCCGGGAATTCATAGCAAGAAGGGAAATCAGGATGTCTATGAAACGATAAGGACTAAAATCCTGGCGATGCATAGGGGAGAACATTCAATAAAAGAAGCGATGCCGGGAGGAAGCTTAGCCATTGAAACTTCTCTTGATCCTGCAATGACTAAGGCAGACTCATTGAGCGGAAATGTTGTCGGGGCAATTAATGGCCTGCCGCCCATAAAATCAACAATTAAACTAAAGTATCATTTATTTAAGGAGATTTTTGGAGAGAGAGAAAGAATGAAGGTTGAGCCATTAAAAACGACAGAATTAATAATGCTGAGCGTTAACACAACAATAACTGTAGGAAACATTACGAAAATAACTCCAAACGATGTTGAGATGAACTTGAGAATACCAATTTGCGATTTCAAGGGAGAAAACGCCGGGATGGCGAGAAATATTCATGGACACTGGAGATTGATAGGGTATGGAGAACTTGTGTAGTTCTCCAGACTCGCAAACTCACGTTTGCTCTGTACGGAGAACTTGTATAGCTTCAATCCTGCTTGAAGCTTACGAGTAGTTTATATAGCCGATTCTTTTAAGAGATGAATGAAGAGCAGATATTTAGCTGTCATGATTATAATATTAGCGGCAGCATTATTGCTGATATCAAGCACGACCAATGCAGAAGCACGAGCACAAAAAGGCGATAGCAATTTCACCAACCCCATGATTATTTATTCAGAATCATGGAATCCTTTTTATGGGAATGATGGTGGAAATGCAACACTGACAAATGTCAGCAACATGACATTGAAATATAATCTATTGGCTCCGGATAAGCCATACAGGATGATTCAGAAAAACATAACCCTTACTATTGGAGACGTTGAATTAAGAAAGAACGGCACAATATTCAAAAACTGCATTCTTGAAGGAAATATGATAAATGGCGATGGCAATTATTCCATCATGCAATTTCAATTATTAAACCAGACGAGGACCTACGAATATTATGGTGACTCCTATGAATCTGGAGTTAATTTGACATTTCAGGAATACCCTAACCTGCCTGACATATTATGCCAGTTTACAACTAACAGTATATATTACGGATTAGGCAATGACAGAATAAGAGGGGACAATGACAGAATAAGGAATGGAAATGATTTAAGAACTGCCATAATAAGCGAGAGCAGTTTAATATGGATAATAATAGGAGCATTAGTGATAATAGCAACAATAATTGTCTTATGGAAAGTTGCCAAAAGAAGCATTGTTGTATGATTAATATTATTATACAATGTATTGATATAAGTTATGGTTGCTCATACAATTTATTGCATGCTGTAGCTGCTCATGCAACACAGCATGAGGAAGCAAGATAGTTTAAATAGTAATATTTTCTATAGTTTAAGATGAAAAAAGGTGTCGTGTCATTAGTATGGATAATAGCAGTTGCAGCAGTCGCAGCATTCTTCATAAGCATCATATTCAATAGTAACTTAGTATTATTATCATCGCCCAATACTACAGCAAACATCTCAGATTATAACAATATCTCAATAAAAGGATTATTTGATTCAGGATTCACAATAAATGATATTGAAGGAGAAAGCGGAATGATTAATGACCTAATAATAGTCAATGACAACGACGAAGGAAGAATACTGCAAGTAACAAGTATTCCTCCAGGAACAAGCACTAATGATTATACCAGATTGAGAGATATAATCACTAATGTGGATTATGATTTCTCAACAGGTGTTAACAACAAGACAACATCTGCAAGGTCAATTGGCGGAGCTGAATACCACGTAGGAACAGACCCGAGCAATTCAAACAGCGCATTATGGACAGTCAAAATAACATGGGGTCCTGGAGCAAATTCTGGAAGCGCAGCAGGACATGTTGGAAGCCAAATAACAATGTTCCCAAGAATAAGCACAGGAAACGGAACATGGGTAGCAATACTCGGATCAAACAATATAACTAACGGAACAATTTATTCTCTACCATCAAACCAATCATTTAATAATTATAAGACGGGATTCAACCTAACAAATAGTATAACCGCTCAAATGATCGAAAACATTAGTTATGGAATATTCTGGTGCGGAACTAAAGGAACAATAACTAACGTAACTATTAATGGTAATACTTGCTCATTTGATGATAATAAACATACTTTACTATTTATTGATTCAGTAAACGGTCATTATTGTAACACTATTTATGGTCAGTCAACAATGACTTATTATTGTTATATTGATGCTGAAGCACCACAATTCACAAACCAAATAACAACTCCTCCTAATAACTCTTTTTATTCTCTTGCACAGATAATAAAAATGACTATTAACATCACAAGATTTAATGGAACTGGTGGTATAGAATTAGACGGAAAAAACTATACTATAACAAACTTAACATTCCAAATCTATAATCGTTCAAGTATATTCCTAAAAGCTGGTGACCACTCATTCTACTTTTGGGGTTATGGAAACGGGACGAGTCACTTATACAACACTTCAACAGTTTATAGTTACACAATAAGAAAAGCTTATCCTTTGTTAATGTTATCCTGCACTTCACCAATAAATTTGGGTACAACAACTGACTGCTCAGGAAGCGAAAACAATCTTGGTGATGGAGACTTAACATATTCTGTTTCTCCTAACAACAGAAATTATTATTCTGGAAACGTGAACTTCAATTACTCAACAGCAGGAGGACAAAACTATACTGCAAACAGCACAATAAAAACAGTTGTGATAATTGATCCTTGTACAATACTAAAGAACCAGTACGGCTCTGGAAGTAATAAAGACTCATGCGCTGATACTGATGGAGGAAACCTACCTAACTCTGCTGGAATAGTTTACGGATTCGCAAAAAAGAATTGGTATTGCGCACCAGATAAGTGTTCTAACCCCGGAGCTGGAGGAACACAACCAATAACAGAATATTATTGTTCTGGAACTAAAGTAG
>Ga0209541_10011346_pt1 | contig 13968 bp, 16 predicted proteins | sample RifCSPlowO2_01_FD_184027 | JGI IMG/M metagenome (GOLD analysis project Ga0209541, IMG submission 184027) | Groundwater microbial communities from Rifle, Colorado - Rifle CSP2_plank lowO2_0.1 (SPAdes) (version 2) | ecosystem: Environmental > Aquatic > Deep subsurface > Groundwater | place... | reverse complement strand
CGCGTCCAAGCGGTAGTTCTCCAGGTTGAGGGCGGCAGGGATGATGGCTATCTTTTCTTCGGGGACGCCCCACGGCAACAAAAACCGCTGCTTCATGTTCTCCGTCCACACGATGAGCTTGTCATAATTCAGTTTTGGCAGCAGGAACTTTTCGCTGGCGTGGATGGCTTTCGCGTGCAACGAGAAGTTCACGCCGCTGAGGAGCTCGATGAGGCACACGTGCGGAACCCCCAACGCCTCTTTCACGCGGTGGCCCAGGTAGCCCATGAAGCAGTTGCTGTGGCTCTGCACCAGGTCGGGCTTGAACTTCCGTGCGGCCGCCAGCACTTTCCCAGCGAACAACGGCGCGGCGAACTTATGCAGCCCATGGTGCCCGAACCGTGGAATGAACACCATCTCCGCGCCCGGTAGCGTGTAACGCGTGGTCGTCGCCACGCACAACTCGTGGCCGCGCCGCATCAGTTCCAGCAGCAGGTCGCGGGTGTAAATCTCGCTGCCCCCGCTGTCCCCCAATACCGAAGTAATGTAGAAAATCCTCATGGCATCCCCCTGGGAACGATTTTCTGCCCGGTCTTTCGGCGCTTCCTTTCCGCTTGGACTTCTTTCCAGTTCCGGAGGTTGTTGAGGATGGCTTTCACGTGCAGGCCCAGGAACCCCTTTTGGAGGGCCAGCCCGTACACCCGCAGGTAGCCTGGCAAGTGCCCCAGCAAACCAGCCAGGCCCAGGTTGTAGAGCATGGCCTTGTACGTGTTGGTAAACAACCGTTCATACTGTTGTTCTTTGCCGTGCACCATCACCATGCTCAGCGAGCCCAGGTGCACGACGCGGCTTCCCGCGGCTTCGACCACGCGGTAGCCCGCGTTCCTCGCCCGGTAACAGAAGTCGATTTCCTCGCCGTAGATGGGGGAAAAGTGGTCCGAGTCCAGGTAGCCAATCCGTTCAATGACCCCGCGTTGGACGAGCATGCCGGCCCCGCACACGGCCTGCTTTTCAACGACACGGAAATCGCTTTCGTCGATTTTTTCCGTCGGGTGGTAGAGCCTGCTTCCCACGATTCCAATCCGTTTCCCGGCTTCCGCGGCCTTCACGGCCTCGCTCAGCCATCCTTTCGTGACCCGGGTATCGTTGTTGAGCAGGTACACGTAGTCCCCTTTGGCCGCCAAAAACCCCTGGTTGTTGGCGTGGCTGAAGCCCTTGTTTTCCGGGTTGGCGATGAGCCGAATTTTTCCCGCCTGTTCCTGGCCCCGCAGCCATTCCACGCTGCCGTCCCGGCTGCCGTTGTCCACGACGATTACCTCGTACTTCCCCCTCTCCGTGTTCCGCTCAATCGATTGAAGGCAGTCCTGGACCAGTTTTTTGCCGTTCCAGTTCAAGACGATGACGGAGACCAGGCAAGGCATGCAATCATGGAATTCAAGGGCATTCAGCCTTTTAAAGGCTTACATCGTGCAATCGTCGAACGCTTATTCATCGAACCCTTTATGCCCGTTTTTCGAGCACGACTTCGAGTTCCACGGCCGGTAGGAGGTGCGCGAGCCACTTGTCGTAGAACCGGGGAAAGCAGTTCACGAGGGGGTTCAGGTACTTGAGTTTGCCGCGGAAGACAATCCGGTTGGAGCAGACCTTGAAGGCGTGGAAGGGATGGTTGGGTTGCTGGAAGTAGTCGAAGGCAATCCAGGCAAAGCCAGGCGTGACGTGCTCGCCGATGTGGGCTGCGTGGCTCGTGTAATAGGGTACCACCAGGTACACGCGCTTCCCGGGCTTCAGGATTCTGAGGGCCTCGCGCATGAACCGCATGTAGCGCAGGTGCTCCAGTACGTGTGCCATGCCAATCCCGTCCACGGATGCATCCGCAAAGGGCAGTGGTTGGTCGAGGTCGGCGAGTAAGTCAACTCCCGGAAACCGTGCATAGTCCACGTTGATGAGGCCTTCCCCCAGGTCGCGCACGTTGCAGCCCAGGTGCAGCACCCGCTTTCCCTTGCCGGTTTCAATGAATTCCTTCAAGCGCGAGAGGTTGATGCCCATGTTTTTTCCTCCCAAGGGTCAGCCGAGGCCGCAGCCGAGGCCGTAGCCGAGGCCCTTCGGGCCGAGGCAGGCCTTCACGGCTTTCACGAGGTCCTTCCGCGTCGAGTCCAGGTTGGGCTTGAACTTCGCCGCGTCCTTGATGGCTTGCTCGAGCCGGTCCATGCCGTAGACCACGATGGCCTTGTTCTCGCGTTCCATGGCCTTGGCCAGCTCGACTTGGTGCGAGTCCGTGTGCTCGCCGAACCGTTCCAGGCGCGGCACCACGATGAGTTTTTTCTTCAACCGCAAAGCGTGGATGATGCTGCCCGCTCCCCCGTGGCTGATGACCAGGTCTGCCCATTTGATGCGTTGCTCCAGCTCGCGTGCCTCCAGCAGGGCCTTTGACTCAAAGTTGATCGGGTGGTGCGTGCAGCTCCCGGTCTGCGCGAACAAGTCCGATTCCTTCCCTAGCCGGCCCTTGCCGGCGAGCTCGTCCAGCTTCTCCAGCAGCCGGTCCATGGGCTGGGGGTGCGTGCCCAGGGTCGCGAAAATCTTCATGGCCGCAGCCTCCGTTTTTCCGTAAACGCTTTTTGCCGCAGCAAAAAGGGTTTCATCAGAACACGCTCCCCGCGTACACGGCGCGTGGCAGTTTCGCTTTCAGGTCCGGCCACTGCACGAAAAAGTGGTCGGCCAGGGGATAAAGCAAGCGGCCCGAGAGGCTGGGCTCCCGGATGCGGGCAAACGACTCGATGAAGACGAGTTTCGCGCCCAGGAGCTTGCCCAGCAGGCAGGTGAAGAACGCGGTGTCCGCGCCCGTGCTCAAAATTGTCGTAGGCTTTTCCCGGAGTAGGACGTTCAGTGACTGGACTAAGTTGACCAGCGACTTGAAGGGGTTGCGCCGCGGGCACTCCACGAAATAGGTTTTCTCGTGCCCGGCGAACTCCCGGGAGTCGATGCGGGCATCCGTTACATAGTAGTGGGGCAGCGCCTTATAGGCTTCCTCGACCTGCAGCAACTCCGTCAAATGGCCGCCAGCGCTGCACGCCAAACAGACCTTCATGCCATTCATGGGTTTGGGAAGGGTTTTTAGCTTAACCCTCAGCCGATGCTCACCGTTTGGGTGGCCGTGGTCTTGGTTTTTCCATCGCTGACTTCGACTTCCAGCGTAAAGGCATTGTTCAAGTAGGGGGGTGGAGTCGAAGTCAAGGGTGTTCGTTCCCCTGGCCAGGGCCATGCCCTGTTTTATGGTAGTCCTTTGCCCTGCCGCGTTCACGAGGTAGACGCTGGCCGCCAAGGGGTCCCCTGGGTCTGGGTCTTGAGTGTCAAAGGTCAGGGTGGTTTTGGCGGTGACCGGTGTTTGCGGGTTGAAGTCCGTTCAGGGGTTGAAAGGCGTGGGGATTATGCCAGCCGCTTTTCAAAGAATTCGGTCAAAGCCTGCTCGGCTTTCGCCCGCTGCTTCGCGCCATAGGGGCCGTGGTCGCCGCCCTCGATGACTCTCAGCTCCTTGGGCTCGGCCGCGTGCGCGTAGAATTGCGTGGCCTCTTCGATGGGCACGATGTTGTCGACGGAGCCGTGCAAGACGAGCAGCGGTTTTTTGAGGCCGTGCGCCAGCTTGGCGGCGTCATACTTTTGCTGGTCGCGCTTGTAACCGTAGTCCAGTTGGAGCTTTCTCCCGTCGTCCACGAATTCCAGCACGCCGTGCTCTTTCCACTTCCTGCCGGCCTCGCCGAACAACGCATCCGGGTACTTGGGCAGGTGGAAGGGCGCGGCCACCAGGGCCACTGCCTTCACGTCCGCGTTCCGGTTCCCCTCGATGAGCGCGACAATCCCGCCCATGCTGTGGCCGACCAGGCCCAGCTTCCCGCAGCCGAGTTCCCGCAGCCTCTCGAGCGCGCAGTGCGCGTCCCCTGCCTCGCGGGAAATCGTGTTGCTCCGGTACTCGCCCTCCGACTTGCCGTGGCCCGCGCAGTCGAACAAGAGCACCGCGAATCCCTTGGCGGCGAGGGCCCGGGCCCAGCCCCGCTTGTTGAGGGTGTCGCACCGGCCCGCGAAGCCATGGCAGACCGCGACCCCCGCCAAGAATTTTTCCGGCGCGAACAAAATACCGTGAAGGATTTCGTCGCGGTCATTGGCGAAAAAGATTTCTTTTTCCACGCGCGCACCTAGAAGAGCTTGAACCAGAACAAGGCGAAGACGGCAGCCGAAACCAGCAACTGGAGGCCGAAGAGGATGCACACGACCTGGCCTTCCGTGAACCGGCCCAACCGCATGATGAAATGCGTCAGCGAGCCCCCTCTAGGGTCCGCCTGCAGGGTGCCGTCCTCTTGCGGCAACCCAAAGCACTCGGACTTGAACCGGTGCTTGGCCTTGAACAGGAGTTCAACGAAGTAGAGGGCGAACAAGCCCAGGCCGATTTTCTCGATGTTGCCCACGATGGCGGCGGCTGCAAAGGCCGCGCCCATCATGAGGGTCAGGGAATCCCCTGGGAAGACCTTGGCGGGAAACCAGTTGAAGCGCAGGAAGGCGAGCAGGGAACCCAGCAACGCGGCCATGAGGAGCACGACTTCCAGGGTGCGGGAAGGGTCTTCCTTGAACAACGCGATGGCGATGAAGGTGGCCGCGATAATCGAGCCGATGCCGGCCTCCAAGCCGTTGAAGCCCGCCAGCATGTTGACTGCGTTGCTGGCCCCCGTAACCGCGATGGGCACCAGGGCCAGGGAATACAGGATGCCCAGCTGGACCTCGCCCATGAAGGGCACCACGATTTTGGTGAGGCCAATGCTTTCCGGCAACACCATGAGGGGCAGCGCGGCGACGAGGGGCAGCAGGGTCTTCTGCCATTGTTTAATCCCGGACTTCCAGCCCAGCAGGTCATCCACGAGGCCGATGAAGCCGATGATGACGATGGTCGAAGAAGCCGCCAGCAGGGCCGTGAGGTTCAAGCCCTCGAACCAGCCCCAATAGCTGTGGAAGGCGAGCGCCAGCATGATGGCCGAGACGAAGCCGAAGAAAACCGCGATGCCCCCCATTTCCGCGACCACGGGCTCGGAGGCCTTGTTCATGTCCTTGCCGCTCAAGCCGAGCTGGAGCAGCCGGGGAATGATTTTGGGCAACATGAAATGGGTTGCCAGGAACGCCAACGCGAAAACGGCGAGGTAACCGAGCAGGGGCTGCATCTACTTTTTCACCTTGAAAATCTTTACGCCCGCGTTCTCATACACTTGCGTGAAATACTCTTGGGTGCTCGTCTCGTAGAACCAGAGCCTCGGCCCTACGCCGATGTTGGAGGGCACGTTGAGGAAGTACAGGAAGCGGTTGTTCTTGTCCCGGTAGACGTACATGGGCGTCTTCTGCTCGAACAACTGGTTGGGGTTCTGCCGCCAACTCGAGGGAATGGACTCGAGTTGGGGGGCGGGAATGGCGTTGGGCCCGCATTGGAAGGACTGCCCGTTGTTGCGGGGGCTGCATTCCAGGAAGTTCCCGAAGAACTTGGAGAGCCGGGCATCCGTGACGTCCGTCGTGTTGTAGGCGTAAAAGCCCAGCGAATTCATCTTGCCCAGCAGGTCATTGCTTAGGACGACGTAGTCGGCGTCGTATTTCCGGACGATGGCGTAGGCTTCGTTGAGGTCCTCCGTGAGGTAGAAGCGCGCCCAGTCGCTGTCCGCCTGGAAGTCGTTGTTCCGGTTGTCCACGAGGGGCCTGCGCTCGCCGATGAAGCTGATCCAGTGGCCTTCATCCCACCAGTTGAACATCTTGCTGCCTACCGGGGTCTCGTTGCGCATCCAGGCCAGGGCGTCCTTCCAGCCGATGGCTTGCTCGATGGAGGGGTATTGCTCGGTCATGAAATGCATGGCGGCGCCCGCGCCCACCAGCAGCATGAAGCCCAGGGGCAGCAGCAGGGTCTTTTTCTCGAGGCTTGGTCTCCCGTGCAGGAACTCGAACAATTCGATGGTCACCGCGCCGGCCGCGGCGGGAATCGACAGGCCCAGGGTGTACGTGAACTTGAGCTTGCTCCACGCCATGTAAAACGTTATCAGCGTCCAGAAGAACACGAGGAGGCTCACCTTGTCGGCCTTCTTGCGCAGGACGCGGTAGGGGATGAGGAGCAGGGCCAGCACGGGGAAGACGATCAAGGCGTTGTACTTGGTGCCGAAGAACTCCTTGCCCGTGTTTTCCTCGCCCACCGTGAAGCCAATCACGCTGGTAGTCTGGGCCTTGGTCTGCGCCCGCTCTATGTTTTCGGCCGAAACCGGGAGGTAGAGCCGCGTGTAATCGTACACCTTTTGCGTCCAGTTGCTGGCCGGGTTGGCCGTCGCAAACACCGCGAAGAGGAGGAAGGCAACGGTCACCAGCTTTCCGAAGTGCAGGATCTCCTTTTTTTCCACGTTCTTGAACCAGAGCAAGGCAATCGTCCAAAAGCCGTAGGCCGCGAGGATGAAGGGAATCAACAGGAACATGTCCCAGGTCCAGGCCATCAAGCCGAACAGCACGCCGGCGATCACCGCGTTTTTCAGGCCCGACTTGTCCGCTGACTTGCTCTGGGCCGCGCGCACCAGGAAGAGGAAGCCCAGCACCAGCCAGATGAAGCCCAAGGCATCGTCTTCGAACTGGCCGGCCATGGTGCGGTAGACGAAGGCCGGGGTAACGGCGGCGAAAAAGCCCATGGCGGCCCCTGCCTTGGGGCCATACATTTCCTTGCCCAGGTAAAACATGGCCACCGAGATGAGGGCCCCATAAAAGGCGGGCAGGAATTTCACGAAATAAATCCAGACTTCCTTGTTATAGGCCGCGCCCAGCGTGAACAGCTTGTAGAGGAATGCGCTCGCATACCAGAACAGCACGGTCACGCCCGGGATGGTGGTGCCGCCCAGCTGGTAGTAGGCCATGGGGTCGCGGGATGGCAGGCCCTGTCCCTGCAAGAGGTAGGAGACGATTCGCGCGTGGAAGTAGGTGTCGAACTCGAAGAACAGCTCCCACTTCATCATGTAGCCGCGGATGGCCAGGGCCAGCACGAACAAGAGCCCGGCCAGGACCAGGTGCCGCTTGTTGACGCCGTTCCAGTAGGAGACCAGCCATTGCCTTGGATTCATTCCTGCACCCGTGAATATTACCACCCTGCCGAGTATAACGAGGCAGGACATGTATGCGTCACAGCCGGACGCAAACGGCTATGGATTGACTTGGGTTAGGTTAATTAATATATTGGCCCAGCAACTTGATTGAATGGCTTCCATTCGCTTAAACCTGGGTTCCGGTGAAAAGCCCAGGCCGGGATATGTGAACGTGGACAACCTCCGGTTTCCAGGCACCACTGTAGTCGCGGACTTGGACCGGCCCCTGCCGTTCAAGGCCGGGGTCGCGGAACACGTTTACCTGAGCCACGTCCTCGAGCACCTCCGGGACCGCATGGCTTTCCTGGGCGAAGCCAACCGCGTCTTAAAGGTGGGCGGCGTCCTTGAATTGGTGGTGCCCCACAAGTCCTCGGGCCTCGCCCACCACCTCGACCACCAAAGCTATTTTGCGTGGGTGTCCTTTGACCAGGATGTCCTCAACGAGGGCTTTGTCCGGCAAACCATCGGTGGGTTCAGGGTCTTGCAGAACCGGTTGCGGTTTTTGGGCGGCAAGGACACGGTCTTGGATGCCTTCCTCAACCTGTTCCCCCGCTATTACGAGTGGTTTTTCCCGTGCTCGGAAGTCCTCGTCAAACTACAGAAGCTCGGGTAGCAGGCCGTGAGACCTGAAAAGAAGAAGTATAAGTGATTAGCAGCGTCCAAAGGGCTCCGGTCACAAAGACCAGTGCCGCTTCCGGCGCTGGCAGGCTTAACTTCTGGGTTCGAAATGAGACCAGGTGTTTCCCTGCCGCTATGGCCGCTAATCACTATCATTGGCTCCCGCAGGCTTTAAAAGGCTTACCCTCGCCCCCTTTCTTGGATGCCCCTCAGAATCGACCTGGCCTGCGGCAAGAAAAAGGAAGCAGACTGCCTGGGGCTCGACCGGGCCAGGCTGCCGGGCGTGGACATCGTATGCGACCTGGACCGGGGCATTCCCCTGGCGGACAACTGCGTGGACGAAGCGGTTTGCTGCTGGTTCTACGAGCACTGCCAGGACGTCGTGAAACTCACCGAGGAAATCCACCGCGTCCTGAAGCCAGGCGGCCGCCTCGTGATCAAGGTGCCCTATTACGCGCACTACCAGGCCTTCAACGACCCGACCAACAAGCACTTCTTCGCCTATGACACGTTCACTTATTTCACGGATGGCAACGAGTACAACTTTTACACGACGGCGCGGTTCGAAATCGTGCGGAGGTTCCTGGGCTGCAACTCGGGCTTCTATCCCCTGCGCCGCCTGATCAACTTTCTGGCCAACCGGTGGCCGCGCTTCTACGAGGAATACCTCAACAAGTTCCTGCGTGCCAACTCCATGCGCATCGAGCTGCGGAAGAAATAGGCTTGCCCTTCAAGGCCAGCCGCTCTCGTGGGCTACTTGATGCCCTTGATGAGTTCCGCGGCCTTCTTCAGGCCCTTCTTCAGGAACTCCTCTTTCTTGGCTCCCGCGCAGATGAGCTTGCCGTTCTTGAACAGCAGCAGGGTCAGCTTGGGGTCGTTGATGCGCAGAATCGCGCCCGGAAACTGTTCGGGCTCGTATTCCACGTTGTCCAGGGACATCGCGGTCTTGAACAGGTCCAGCGTGGTGTTCAGGTTCGCGGTCGCGACCAGGTTGACGACCTGGTACTCCGGGTCCTTCTGGATTTTCACGTTCTTCTGGATTTCGTGGATGAGCTTGCTTGCCTTCATGACGCCCAGCACGATTTCCTTCTCGTTGCTGGCCCCCGAGCAGATGACTTTCCCGTTCTTGAACAACAGCATCGAGACCTTGGGCTCCTTGAGCTTCAGAATCGCGCCCGGAAACTGTTCGGGCTCGTACTCGATGTTGGGAATCGTGATGGCCAGGTTATACAAGTCGAGCGTGGCATTCAGGTTCGCGGAAGCCACGAGGTTGACGATTTGGTATGGAAGTTGTTTGCCAGTGATAAGGAACCCCCCTATTTAAACCGTTCATTCTCCATAGGGAAAAAATGAACTCCTATATAAACGCCGCGCAAGTATTTAAAAACCTATTTAAATACCCTCCAGGGCCTGTCCAAACCGTCCTTGTCGGGCTTTTAGGGCACCCTACGAAGGCTTTTAAGCGTTTGCAGGGTATACTTGCTTATTCAGGTTTTGATTCAGGTAGGCTTCAGGCTATTTCAGGTGGTAGGCACATGGCAAGCAAGAAAGCACGCGGCGTGAACGCGAAAACCCGTAACCTCAAGCGGGGAAAGGGTTCCAAGGTCTCCGTGAACAAGTTGTTGCTCGAGATCCCGGCGGGCGCGCACGTCCAGGTCAACATTGATTCAAGCATCCACTCGGGCATGCCGCACCGCCGCTTCCAGGGCAAGACCGGCGTGGTCACGGGCAAGCGGGGCAGGGCCTACCTCATGGAAGTCCTGCAGGGCAACCAGTCGTGCAAGCTCATCGTCAACTCCGCTCACTTGAGGGTCATCCGGCCGGTCGAAGCCAGTAAAGCAGTCAAAGCGGAGGCGATGGCATGATTGGCAAGAAAGTCCTTTCCACCAGCTACGTGCCCATGTTCGAAGTCAAGGAAATCCTGAAGGCGCGCAGCGAGGAAGGCGAGTTGACCTATGAACAGAACCTCGCCAGCGAGTACGCGAAAAAGCTTTGCCGGGTCTCGAAGTCCAAGGGCCAGAAGCTCTTGGAGGAATTGAAGGAAATCCCTTCGAAGGAAAGCCCCTCCATTGACGAGGCGTTTGCGGTCAAAATCGTGGACATCATGCCTGAGAGCCTGGAGCGGCTGAAGCTTTTGGTGCCCAAGACCTTCAAGGGAACAGACGAGGACCTGGGCAAGGCCCTTGAGTTGGTCAAGAAGCAGTTGAAGTAGTCGCCGCAGGGAGAGGGGGGAACGCATGCAGGCCGAAGAGCGCGCCATTGTCCTGGATTACTTGCCGCGAGGCAAGAGCACGGGCTACAAGACCGAGCCCCTGGCCCAGTTGCTGGGAACCAGTTACTTTACCCTCCTCGAAGTCGTGCCCAAGGCCGACCTGAAAATCCAGGAAGAGGTCTACGTGGGCAAAGACGAGCGGGACAAAATCGATTACATCAAGCGCCGCGTCCCCTTCAAGGAGCTCACCAACACGGCCCAGATGGAACTCGAAAAGGCCGTCGAAAAACTGGTGAAAGGAGACGAGGCCAAGTACGTGGCCTTCTTCAACCAGTCGAGGCCCATCACCATCAAGCGGCACCAGCTCGAATTGCTGCCGGGCCTCGGCAAAAAGCATTTGTTCTGCATCTTGGAGGAACGCGAGAAAACGCCTTTCGCTTCCTTTGAGGACCTCGTGAAGAGGGTTCACCTCATGCCTGACCCGGTCAAGCTCATCATCAAACGGGTGGTCGACGAGCTGGAGCGCGAGGACGTCAGGCACTACCTTTTTTCGAGGCCCCCGTCCCAGGCAAAACCCCTTAAAAGGTTTTAAGCCGTATTCCCTTCATGAATCCCTTGTTCGTGGAACTCAACCGGTTAATGGTCAAATACCGGTTCAAGCCCGAGAAACGGCTTTCCCAGCACTTTGTCACCGACCAGAACCTCATCAACCGGCTGGTGGAAGAAGCCAGGCTCTCCTCCAAGGACACCGTGCTGGAGATAGGCCCGGGCACCGGCTTCCTCACGCGGGCCCTGCTCGGGTCCTGCAAGGTCGTGGCCGTCGAGGCAGACCCCAAAATGGTGGAAGTCCTCCGCCACGAATTGCCGCAGGAAAACCTTTCCCTCCTACAAGCCGATTTCCTCGAGGCCAGGCTGCCGCGGTTCACGAAAATAGTCTCGCTGCCGCCTTACACCATTTCCCATGACCTGGTCTTCATGCTCATGGAATGCGAGTTCGATTCAGCCGTCCTGGTCTTCCAAAAAGAGTTCGTGGAAAAACTGACCGCCTTCCCCGGCCTCAGCGAATACAATGCATTGGCCGCGCTCGCCCACTATTATTTTGCGCCGAAAGTGCTGGTCGAAAAAATAACGCCCGACAGCTTCTTTCCGAGGCCGCAATCGTTTTCCTCCATGGTCAAGCTGACGTGCAAAAAGCGGTTCAAGCCCGTCCAAGACGAAGCCCGGTTCCGCAAGTTCGTGGGCTGCCTGTTCCGCTTCAAGAACAAGGCCTTGCTCAATTCCCTGCGCCTGAGCTATCCCTTCCTCAAGGACTTGTTCGGCTGGGCTGACCAAAAATCGTTTGAAAAAAGGCTCGCGGCCGCGGAAATCCCGGGCGAGAAGGTCTACCTGCTGGGCACGGCGGACTTCGTGGAACTCTATAAAAGCTTGTGCGAAGCCGGCTAGTGCCGGCTGCACACGCTACGTCGTCCCATCTGCGATGGGACATAAATAGTCGTTCGCCCTCACTCGAACTTCTCGATAATCGACCGTTCCAGTTCGATGAGGGGGCTGGTCTTCGCAATCTTCACGGCCAGGCCCAGCTTCTCCTTGTTTTCGGCGTGGATTTCGAACAGGCAACCCCCTTTTTTCACCTTCGATTCCGCGCTCACGTGGAGCCACACCCCCGCCAGCTTGTCGGCCGGCGCCCCCGCAATGCGCGCGATGTTGATGAGCGAACGCACGTTGATGGTGGCGATTTCCCCATCCTGGTCGGTGCAGATCCTTTCCACCAATTTCGCCGCGGGCACGTCCTTGGAAGCGGTGATGCCCGTGCCCCCGCTTTGCGCGCGGATGATTTCCTTCATCTTGGCGAGGGCCTTGCCGGAGACGAGGATTTCCTTGGCCAGTTTGTACCCGTCGCCGTCCTTACATTTTCCCACGAGTTCGAGCATGGTTCCAGCCATCTCACAACTCTTCTCGGCCAGGTTGTTCCAGGCCTTGCCCTCCAGGATTTCAAGCACGTGCCGCGCTTCGAGGGCGGGGCCGAACGCGGGGCCGCTGGGAGCCCTCCCGTCCGTCAGCACGGCCTCTACCTTCATTCCCACGGCCTTGCCCACGACCACGAACTTCTTCGCCATCTCCTCGCCCCTTTCCTTGGACTTGATTTTCACTTCCGGGCCGATGGGCAAATCAATCACGACGTACTCCGCGCCCACCGAGGCCTTCTTCGCGAGCACGGAAGCAATCACCTGCCCTTCGGGGTCGAGCGAGAGCGGGTGCTCGATCTTGATGATTTTATCGTCCGCCGGCGCCAGGTCCACGGCGCCGCCCCAGGTGATGACCGCGCCCACTTCCTCGGTGATGCGCTTGATGTCCGCTTTGCTGAGGTTCACGGAGGCCAGCACTTCCATGGCGTCCGCGGTTCCCGCCGCCGAAGTAATCGACCGAGAAGAGGTTTTCGGCACGTAATACCCGGCCGCGGCCACGATGGGCACGATAATCATGGTTGCCCGGCCGTTCAGGCCGCCCACGGAATGCTTGTCCAATACCGGGCCGTGCTTCAACTGCATCCTGCCACCGTTGCCCACCAGGGCCTTGGTCATGGAAACCGTTTCCTCGAGGTCGAAGCCCCGCATGTACACCGCGGAAACGAAGGCCGTTGCCTCGATTTCCGAGAGCTTGTTGACCGCGATGTCGGCCACAATCGCCTTGATTTCCGCGTCGGCCAGCTTCACGCCATCCATCTTCTTCTTGATGAAGCCCACGCTCTGCGGCTGGGGCACCACGCGCACTTCCACGATGTCGAGGTCACAGTGGTCCTTGAAGCCGTCCAGGGACGCGGAAACATCCCGGAAAATCCCGATTTCCCCTGCCCTCACCATGGTCTGGGTGGTGTCCACGACGGTAACAACCGCCTTGCCGGTCAGCGGGTTCCTGATTTCGATGCGGTCCAGGGGCAGGATGCCGAGCTGCTTGGCGTCGTGCTCATGGAGGAGTGCAACCAGTTTGCCGGCCTCCAAGTCCAGGCACTTGGTCTTCAGCTTGTGGACGTACTGCATCGGTATCCCTACTTACAATGTTTTACCGGTTTTTAATCCTTTGCAGCACCCTTGCCACCAGCCGGGCCGGCTCTTTCTCGACCACCAGTTTGCCGGCGTCCGTGCCGCAGGCCCGTGCGATTTCCGGCAGCATTTCCGCGATTTGGCCGCTGCCCTTCAACACCCCGATGACCTTTCCCTCGACGCTGGCCACGGTGAACTCGTTCAGGGTTCCCGCCTGGCCTCCAACGACTATCACGGCGTCCGCGGTCCGGATGATGGTGCTGTTGCGGCCGATCAAGCCCACGCCCGTGAACACGATTATGTCGAAGCCCTCTGTGGGCTTGCCATAGGCCTCCACGTGTTCCTGCTCGCTGGCGGCCGGGGAGATGCCCAGCACGAACCCGCGCCGCTCCCTGGCCCCCTTCACGGCCTCATACGTTAGGCCCGTCGTCGCGCCCGTCACCAGCACGCAATCGCGCACGGCAATCTCGCGGCCCAGCTCCCGCGCCAGCTTCTCCGACTTCTTCGGCCAGTCCACGGCCGAGCCCACCACCGCAATTTTGGTCTTCATCTGCTTGCCGCCCATTTCCCCGCCTCCTCGATCAGAACCGTCAACGAGCCATTAAGGAATCCGACATGCCTCCTCGAGTGATGGGTGATGGCGTTGATGCGCCGGGTCCTCTCCTCTTCCTCGGTTCGCGTCCCCCAAAAGTTGTCTTTCACTTCGCGGTATCGTCGAGCATCGGGCAACTCATAGATTGCAATCGCGAAAGCCGTGAAATTTTCATCCAGTTCCTTTTTCAATTCCGTGGCCTCTTCGACTATCCGCCCTGCCCATTCCTTCGCGTGTTCCCAGCGCGGTGTCCCTCGCCGTGGAAAGATTTTCGACCAATCCCGCTGTTCATGCTCTTCCTCCCACTTGAGGCCCGGCAATTCGCTGGCCAGCCGACGGAACCTTTTCCTTCCTATGGGGCCAAGGATATGCTCGACCACCCAATCGGTG
>Ga0209541_10011345_pt1 | contig 13969 bp, 20 predicted proteins | sample RifCSPlowO2_01_FD_184027 | JGI IMG/M metagenome (GOLD analysis project Ga0209541, IMG submission 184027) | Groundwater microbial communities from Rifle, Colorado - Rifle CSP2_plank lowO2_0.1 (SPAdes) (version 2) | ecosystem: Environmental > Aquatic > Deep subsurface > Groundwater | place... | reverse complement strand
CAAGGCTTCTGGAAAGATAATAAGGGTCATACTCCAAGAGTTAGAAAAAGTAGGATTAATACAGTACAAAAAAGAAGGTCCGCATAAAGGGAGAATTATAACAGGAAAAGGAAAATCACTTTTAGATAAGTTAGCAAGAAAATGACAAGATATAACACATTAGCAAAGAAAAAGCGTTTAGCTAAAAGAGGAAGGCAAACAAAATGGGCTCCATTTTGGATAATCCCAAAAATATTTGGAAAGCCAAAAAAAGTTCATCCTTCAAGATTCACAAAAGTAAAAAGAAACTGGCGTAAATCATCCAGTATAAGGCCTTAAAAATGGCAGAAGAAAAAATATTTATAATACCATTAAGAAAAAAAGTTAACAAGAAACCAATCTATCAAAGAAGCAAAAAAGCAATTATAGTAATAAAAGAATATATAAGAAGGCATATGAAAGTAAAAGAAGTTAAGATAGGTCCTCATCTAAATCTAAAAATATGGGAACGCGGTAGTAGGCATCCTCCTGGCAAAATTAAAGTTAAATCTAAGATAGAGGATAATAATGCATTAGTAGAATTGCCAGAATTTGAATTTGTAAAGAAAAAAGAAGTAAAAGAAGAAACTTTAAAAGAAAAAATCCTTGGAAAAAAAGAAACAAAAGCAGATGAAAAAACTTTAAAAGAAGAAAGTAAGAAAATAGAAGAACTGCAGCAAGAGCAAGAACTGGTAAAAAAAGGAAAAGTACAGGAAAAACACACTAAAGATGAGCAAAAACTGCAAGAAAAGCACCCAGCAGAGCATAAAGGTGAAGCTATAGAAGAAGTTTCTAAAGGTAAATTAAAAAGAAAAAATATCATGCCTCAAACAGAAAAAGGAAGTAGATTCTTCAAGCATGAAACAAAAGAATAAGTTTATAATAGTCTTTGATACCAAAAGATTTATAAATCTATATATTTATAGATTTATATGAAAACGATAAGCATATCAGAAGAGCTGCATAAAGAGATTGTAGACCTTAAATTAGATGAAAAGAAAAGAAATGCAGGGGAGTTGCTTGAAGAATTAATATTAGAACATAAAAAAATGAAATTTCTTGAAGCAAGTACTATATTCAAAAAAGGATTAGATAAGAAAAAATTAGGATTTCTGGATTTATTGATCAAGTCTAAAAAAATAAGAGAGGAAATCTCGGATGAATGGTTCTAATTTTGAAAAAGTTGTTATAGATACAAATATTATTTTTATGGCGCTTTATAATCCTTATGGTAAAGCAGGGGAAATCATTAACTTTGCCTTTTCAAATAAAATTAAGCTTTTCTCAACAGATTCTGTAAAAGAAGAAATTATAAGGGTGTTAAAACGAGAAATGAATTTAAGTGATATAGAAATAAATAAAATAATTCCATCACTGCCAATAACATGGATAAACAGAGAAATATATATAAATAAATTAAAAAATACAAAAGTAAAGCATAAACCAGATAAGCCAATAGAAGCTCTTGCAATAACTTTAAATTGTGGAATTTTAAGTGGGGATAAACATTTCAAAGACAGAATAGATATTAACATACTATTAGAAAATTTAAGGAGGATTGTATGAAAGATAAATTGCCTTTTGAGGAAATAACAAGAAAAGTATATACGAAGAAAGAAAGCCAGACAAACTTGGAGCATGGAATAAACCCTGAAAACAGAACAGTAACAGAACTGCTTAATAATGGAGTAATATGTTTGAATAAGCCTTCAGGTCCAAGTTCGCATCAGGTAACAGAATACGCAAAAAACATCTTAGAAATAGGCAAAGCCGGTCATGGTGGGACCTTAGAGTAAGTCAAGGAAATCCCCACGTAACAGGTGTCTTGCCAGTAATGTTAGGCGAAGCTTCAAAAATCTCAAGAGTATTGCTTCTGGCAGGAAAAGAATATATAACCTTAATGAATATTCATAAAGAAATTCCAGAAGAAAAAATAAGAAAAGAATTAAATAAATCTATAGGCACAATAACACAGCTTCCGCCATTAAAATCAGCAGTTAAAAGGGTAGAAAGGCAAAGAAAAGTATATTATATAAATATTCTGGAAATTCAAGGCAGGGATGTTTTATTTAAAATTGGCTGTGAAGCAGGTACATACATAAGGCGCGTTTGTGATGATTTCGGCAAAAAACTAAAAACAGGTGCGCATATGCAGGAATTAATCAGGACAAAAGCAGGTCCCTTTAATGAAAAAGATATGCACACCTTACAAGAAATACAGGAAGCATATTTTCTTTATAAGGATGAGCATAATGAAAATAAACTAAAAGAAATAATAAAGCCGGTAGAATTTGCTGCAGCACATCTTCCAAAAATATGGATTCATGATTCAGCAGTAAGCTCTATCTGCACAGGCATTGACCTGAGCATTCCGGGGATTTCAAAACTTGAAACAGAAATAAATGAAAATGATTTAGTTGCAGTATTTACATTAAAAAATGAGCTTGTTTGTATAGGGACTGCAATGCTTTCAACAGAAGATATAATTAAAAATGAAAAAGGAAAAGCTTTAAAAATAGAACGTGTCTTCATGAAAAGAGATTTATACCCAAAATGGAAAAGTACGATAATTTAGCAATAAGGTTGAGATACAGGGACCGTATGAAATTTTTAAGGCCGATGGAAAACATAAAATTATCTTTCTATATTATTGGGGATAAATACTTTCCTAATGTTATACGCAAGCATTTTACAAAAGTTATAGACTTGCCAAAAAACAAAAAAGAGCTGTCCACAATCGTTGAAAATTCACAATTAAAACAAATTAATCCAGACTAGCAAGAATCTTCTTTAAATTATTAACATAATTATCCCTGACAACAAAATTATATTTTATTCTCTCTATAGTATAAGTATATTTTTTATCATAATATTCTTGCAATAAAATCAAGGCAGCTTCCTCTAGCTTATTGTTCTCCAATAAATTCTTAATAATAGCAATATTTTCTTTATTTATTAAATTATTAAATTTATCCATAACTTTAACTATCTCCTTTTTATGGCCTCCATATTCCTTAACAAGTCGTTTAACCCTCTCACTGATTGGAGCTTCAATCTTTATATTTATTCCCATCAGCATCCCCTTATACAAAAACAAAGGCAGATTTAAATTACCCAATCTTCTGCTCTCACCTTCAATAAAAATATATTTTTCATCATTTAATTCATCTAATCTTTTTAATAAAAAAGCCTCAAACATTTTCTGCGTTCTTGGTTTTAACCCGACACCACCTAATAAAGAATTCCTGTGCTGTGCTAAATCCTCCAAATCAATTGAATTTTTAATTTTATTTAAAATCTCAGTCTTTCCAGATCCAGTTAAGCCATAAAGAACAACCAGTTTAAAATTTAATTTATAATTCTCTAATCTCTGCAAAACATATCTTCTAAAATTTTTATGCCCTCCTTTTAATTGATAAGCATCAAAGCCTAAAGAATCTAACAAAGCAGTAATTGATCTGCTCCTCATGCCTCCTCTCCAACAAAATATAACTATCTTCTTGCCTTTATATTTACTAAACTCTTTCAGCATATTTGGTAAATGCTCTGAAACAAATTCCATTCCTTTTTCAATAGCTTCATTCTTTCCAACTTTAGTATATATAGTCCCGACAATAGCCCTTTCCTCATTGGAAAATAAAGGGATATTTATAGCATTAGGAATAGTAGCTTCTTCAAATTCTTTCGGCGTTCTTGTATCTACAAAAACAGCGCCTAATTCCAAAGCATCTTCAATTTCTATAATTTTCATAAGAATTTCTAAAGAAAAAACCTTAAAAATTTATTGTTTTAAGCTGGATAAAGAAGCAGGCAGTTCCTCTTTAAATAAGCCTTCCAAATCCAAAATCTCGCCGTCCTCTTCTTTTAATAAAGCCAGTGGATCTTTAATTATTGCTTTATGGTCATCTCTCATGGCTATCTTAATTTTTTCAAAGTCGCTTCTTTTATCTATTCTAATTATCTTTAAGTCAGAATCATAATCTCTCACAAGATTTTCTATAAATTTATCAAAGTAATAAAAATTAGTATTTTGGAGAATTATACTTTTATCAGAAGCCATGTGATAAAACATTGCTAATGCAACTAAATAATCAACCTTATCCTTATATATGCTGCTCAAAACCCTTTTTGCAACCATTAATTTATCTTCTAGAGAGCTTGTTAATGGATTAAATTTATAAGTATTATATATAACCTCATCAATTAATTTAAGATCATGTCCTTTCAAATCATCATATTTATCTTTTTTAAGGTCTGCTGTTAGTATATCTAATCTTCCTTTAATATACTCTTCAGTAATAATGCCGATCAATTCACATAAACTTTTTATTGTAGTGAACTTCTTGGAATAATCAATAGGTATAAAAGCATTTTTATTGCAATTTGATATAAATTTATTTTTAAATTCCATTAAAAATAATAATAGTACCATAAAATTAATATATCTTTCTATTCACAAGACTTAAATATATACTCTAAAATATATTTTTATGAATGTAGTTAAAATAACAAAAGAATCCGGAATTCCTTTAATAGGAGTTATACAGTTCGGCATTATAGATAGAAGAACTAACTTAATTCAAATAAGGCCTACTACATACTGTAATTTAAAATGTAAATTCTGCTCAACTTCAGCTGGCGTACATCCGGTAGAATACGAAGTAGAATTAAATTATTTAATAGAGTGGGTTAAACATGTAATAAAACTAAAAGAATGCGATGAAATGGAGGCCAATATAGACTCAGTAGGAGAACCTTCAACATATCCTAATTTAATAGAATTAATAAAAGAATTAAATAAAATTAAAGAAATAAAATTTATCTCGATGCAAACTAACGGCACATTATTGACTAAAGAAAAGATAAAAGAATTGGAAAAAGCAGGCTTAAATAGGATTAATATGTCAATACATTCCTTAGACGAAAATACAGCCAAAGCTCTTGCAGATGTGCATTTTTATAATATAAAAAAGATAATTGAAATTGCAAAATTCATAAAAAAAACAAAGATAGAATTAAATCTAACCCCTGTCTATATCCCAAATATAAATGATGAAGAAATTCCAAAGTTAATATATCTGGCAAAACAGCTTAACTGCAATATCTTAATACAAAAATATGAGGTATATAAATATTCAAAAAAGATAAAAAAAGCAAAAGATATAACTTGGTATAACTTCTATAAAAAATTGGAAGAATGGGAAAAAGAATTTAATATAAAATTAAAATATGGTCATTTTAAATTTAATATTAAGAAAACAAAGCCTTTAGAAAAAGTATTTGAAATAAATGATATTATCCCGGTAAAAATAATGCTCCCAGGCTGGTATAAAAATCAGATGATTGCCTCTTCAAGAGGAAGATTAATAACTATATTAGATTGCAGTAAATCCCTAAATTCTAAAATAAGGGTTAAAATAATAAGCAATGACAATAATATCTATTTGGCAAAGACTTTATAAATAAAATAAACCCAAAAGCTTTAAATACTAAAAATATAATAATATTATATAATAATAACAGGAGGTGTACTAAATGGCTAAAGGAGGCGCAGGTGATAAAATAGGTGCATGGGCTTTCTTAATTGGTGTAGTATTGGCAGTAATCCTTGGCGCGTTAGGCAACATAAGCAGTTTAGTAACAACAATATTGGTTGCTATTGGTCTTATTGTTGGTCTGCTTAACGTAAAGGGTCAAGAAACAATGCCATTCCTACTTGCTGGAGTTAGCTTAGTAATTGTTAGCTCATTAGGCAGTGATGTGCTTGGAAGTGTAAATATAATAGCTAATATATTATCAGCATTAAATGCTATATTTGTTCCAGCAACAGTAATAGTGGCAATTAAGACAGTATTCAGCATAGCTAGAAACTAAATATTTTTTTTATTTTTTTATTTAATAATTTTAAAAACAGAGAAATTCTTGCTTGTTCATGGAAAAGGTTATATAAGAATAAATTCAAGGATTTAAAGATAACATGAAAGCCATAGCAGCCACAATACAAGGACTAGAGGAAATAGCAATACAGGAGATAAAAGAAATTCTTAAATCTAAAGCACAAAAAATAACAAATAGCAGAATTTTATTCAATGTCAAATCAGAAAAAGAAATTGCAAAATTCATACTAAACACAAGATCTTCTATAAAAGTATATTTATTATTAGACTACACAAAATTCAAAACAATAAAAGATATAGAAACAATGGCAAGAAAACTAAATCCAAAACTAAAAAATAATTTTGCAGTTCGTTGTTCAAGAATAGGCCAGCATAAATTCACATCAAAAGATATTGAAATCTTAATAGGAGAAACTCTATATAATAAATACAAAATAAAAGTTAATCTGGAAAATCCAACAACTACAGTTTATGCAGATATAATAGAAGATTATTGCTTTATAGGTATAGACTATACAGGAGAATTAATAAGCAAAAGAAACTACAGAATTAAATTAACACCCCAGTCAATAAACCCCTGCCTGGCCTATTCATTATTAAGAATCTCAGAATACAAAGAAAAAGATACTTTACTGAATTTATTCTCAAAATCAGGTGAAATAGCAATAGAATCTGCCTTATATATATTAAAGAAAAAACACAGGCAAGATTTCTTATTCAAAAGATTATTCAGCTATGAAGAGAAAGAAAAAATAGTAAAGAAAAAATTAAAAATATATGCTATAGACCCCCAGCATAATCATATAAGGAATATTATAATAAATTCAAAGATAGCTTCAGTATATGATTTTATAAAAATTCTAAAAATAGATTTAGATTGGCTGGATACAAAGTTTAAAAAAAACTCTGTAGATAAAATAATAACCTCAGTTCCTTATCCCTCAAAAACAATGTTAGAGAATGATATTATACATATGTACAGGGAGCTATTCAGCCAAACACATTACATCTTAAAAAAAACAGGCTTATTTACAATATACACCCCAAAGCCAGAATATATTAAAAATAACATCTTAAAATACAAGCTTCTGAAGGAAATAAAGATAAAGATTGGTGAACAGCCATCCTCCATTCTAGTGTATAAGAAAACTATTTAAATTAACATAAACTTAAAACAATATGGAACCAGAACAGGAAATGTTTAAACAGCGTTTAGAAAAACTAAAGGAAATTAAAAAACTGAAAATCAATCCTTATCCTTATAAATTTGAAAATTTAGACAATGCAAAGCATCTTCTAGAGCATTTCAAAAATTTAAAACAAGAGGAAAAAACATCGCATAATGTATCAATAGCAGGCCGTATAATGACCTTAAGAGTTATGGGTAAAGCCTCTTTTGCTCATATCCAAGACCAAACAGGAAAGATTCAAATTTACCTGAGAGAAGATGATTTAAAAAAAGAATATAATAATTTCACAAAACTTATAGACATCGGGGATATAATTGGAATAAAGGGGACAATCTTCCGGACTAAAATGGGGGAGATTACAGTTCATGTAAAGAATTATAAATTATTAACAAAATCCCTTCGCCCATTACCTGAAAAATGGCATGGAATTAAAGATATAGAATTAAGATATAGGCAGCGCTATCTTGATTTAATAACCAATGAAGACGTAAGGGAAGCATTTGTAAAAAGATCAAAGATAATAAACACAATACATTTATTTTTAGCAGAGCAAGGATTCCTGGAAGTAACAACACCTATACTGCAGCCAATATATGGCGGGGCAGCTGCAAAGCCATTCACAACATTCCATAATGAATTAAAATCTACATTATATTTAAGAATCTCCCCGGAATTATATCTAAAAAGATTAATTATTGGCGGTTATGAAAAAGTCTATGAAATAGGAAAAAGTTTCAGGAATGAAAGCATAGACACAATGCACAACACGGAATTTACAATGTTGGAATTATACCAATCATATGCAGATTACAATGATATGATGGACTTGACTGAAAATTTATTAAAAAAAATAGCGCAAAATGTAATTGGAAAATTAAAATTTGAATATCAGGGAAAAGAAATAGATTTCAGCAAAAAATTCCCAAGAATAAAAATGACAGATGCAATAAAGCAATATGCAAAGATAGATGTGGAAAAAGACGGCCTTAAAAAATACATAAAAAAATACAAGCTCAACCTGCAGAAAAGTGCGCCAAAGGGCGTAATAATAAATGAGCTCTTCGAAGCACTGGTAGAAAATAAATTAATACAGCCAACATTTATAATAGACTATCCTCTTGAAATCTCACCATTAACAAAGATACACAGGAAAGACAAAAACTACGCAGAACGTTTTGAATTGTTCATAAACGGAGCAGAAATAGCAAATGCATATTCAGAATTAAATGATCCTATAGAACAAAAACAGCGTTTTGAAGCGCAACGCCAGCAAATAAAAACATGTGACTTAGAAGCACACCCGATGGATGAAGATTTCGTTAAAGCATTAGAATATGGTATGCCTCCTACAGGCGGTTTAGGCATAGGAATAGACCGTTTAGCAATAATTTTAACCAATTCTCCTAGTATCAGAGATATTATTTTATTCCCTACATTGAGACCGAAAAAAGACTAAAAACACCTATTTCAGCAAAACATTTATATATTAGTTAATACCAATCCCTCTATAAAACATGGATATGAGCCTTTAAAAGCAAGTTTTCATGTTTAAAATATTTAAAAAAAGTATAGGAGGAAATGCCAAATGACTGAATTATTGGTTGTGAGAAGCAAAATAAAAGACTTTGCTAAGAATATGAACGTTGCTGGTGACTTTGCTGATGCTTTAAGTAATAGTTGAAGTTATAGTAAAAGAAGCGTGCAAAAGAGCGGAAGCAAACGGCAGAAAGACTGTTCAATCTCGTGATTTATAACAATCACACTTTTTTTCTTTTTTTAATAATATTTATTAACCTATTATTCTCTCTAATTCTATGAAAAAAAAAGGTACAAGGGCTGAAAGGGAATTGTTTCACATTCTTTATGATAATGGATTTATGCCGTGCAGAATAGCAGGCTCAGGCTCTACGCCTCTGCCATCGGTAGATTTAGTGGTTGGTAATGGAAAGAAGCATTTTGCAATAGAATGCAAAGTTATTAAAAGTAAAGTAAAATACTTCCATCCGGATGAGATAATTCAATTAGAAGAATTCTCCACAAAATTCGGTGCAGAGCCCTGGATAGCAATAAAATTTGACTATAAAGGCTGGTTCTTATTGCAGCCTAAAACTATAGAAAGAACAAAGAATGGCTATTACTCAATATCCTTGGAATTGGCAAAAGAAAAAGGTTTAAATTTAGAAACATTCTTCAAATTATAATGAAAGATGCAAAAATAGGCAACATGATTCGTTATGTAAACTTAAAAGAGCTGAATCCGGAAGAGCAAACAACAGTAAAAGATATAATTAATAATGAATTTGAAAAAATCCATAGATTATTCTCCGGAAATCTTGTAAATTTGACAGTCCATATTAAATTACATAATACAGAAAGTAAAAATAAAAAATATTCAGTCCATATTAAAGCAGAAGCCCCGACAAAAATATTTGCAAGCAAGGGATATGCTGATTGGGACTTAAAAAAAGCTGCAAGAATATCCATTAACGAAATAAAAAACAATGTTAAACATAACTTCAAGCATCAAAGAAATAAAAAAGAAGCTCTTGATTTAAAAAAGCAAATTAGAAAAACAACCAAGGTTAGATTATAGATTTGTAAACAATTAAATTTATATACTTATTAAAAATTCTTGCACTATGCTATTAAAAATAATAAAAATCATAGAAGAAACTTCGGATACAAAAACATTTAGGCTTGCTTTAAATGAAAATTTTAACTTTCTTCCAGGCCAATTTATAATGGCAGAAGCTAATATCAATAATAAATTAGTTAGAAGGGCTTATTCTATATCTACACCACCTACAGAAAAAAAATACTTGGAAATTACAGTAAAAAGAATAGAAAATGGCTTGATGTCTAATTACCTTCATTCATTAAAAGAAAATGCTTCACTGGAAATAAAAGGCCCATATGGACATTTCGTACTGGATGAAAAAGAAAAACATCATGTTTTTATAGCAGCAGGCTGTGGCTTAGCCCCCTTTATGTCAATGATACGTTATGTTATAAATAAAACATTAGATATAAATATAGCCTTAATTTATAGTGAAAAAACACCGGAATATGTGATATTCAAGAAAGAGCTGGATCAATTGCAGAAAAATAAAAATTTTAAATTTATCCTTACATTAACTAGGGTAAAAGAAGTGTCTAAAGGGTGTTCTATAGGCAGGATAAGCACAGATTTAATAAAAAATAATGCAAATTTAAAATCACTGTTTTATGTCAGCGGTCCTGTTAATATGGTTGATTCTATATTAAACCTGCTAAAAGAGCTGGTTATACCAAAAGAAAAGATTAAAATAGAAAAATACTAAGCAAATTTCATGAGATTTTTATTAATATTTATATTTTTAATTCCATTAGTATCTGCAGATGCAGTAATAAATGAGTTAATGTATGATCCTCCAAGCTCAGATACAGGCAGGGAATGGATTGAAATATATAGCGATGGTAACTGCACAAACTTGGCAAATTATAAGTTATTTGAGAGTAATGTTAATCATGGCTTGACATTAAAAAATGGTTCTTTTACATTATGTAATAATGAGTATGCAATAATAGCAGATGATGCAGATAGCTTCTCACAGGAATATAATTTTACAGGAAATCTTTACGATAGTTCTTTTTCATTATCTAACACAAACGAAACAATCTCATTAAAGAGTAACGCAACAAACATAGTAAACACAATTGCATACGATTATCTTCTCGGAGCGCAAGGGAACTCTAAGACACTATGTTTATTAAATAATATTTTAAGGGAATGCAAACAAACACCAGGATATGAAAATCAAATAGAATCAAACATTACATATAATTTAATTATTAATGAATTATTCCCTGACCCCCAAGGTTATGATGATGCACCAATGCCTTCTGGTGAATTCATAGAAATATACAACCCAAATAATTTTGATTTAGACATTAAAGGCTATTATCTGGTTGATAATGCAAACCATCAATTAATCATTTCAGACACAAACACGATTTCAGGAACAATAATAAAATCTAATAAATATTTAGCAGCATATGCAAATGGCTTTTTTGGTTTTCTTAATAATGAAGATTTAGAGATAATTAAATTAATTGACAATAATGGAAATCTTCTTGATGAATTAAGCTATGGATACACAGAAGAAGCGCTAACGTGGTCTTTAGTAAATGGTATATGGCAGCTTCGTGAACCATCACCAAATGAAGAAAATAAAAAAGATGAGCCAGAATACAATGCACAGCTAAAAATAGAAAAAGTATACTTAGGAAATGATGAAAAAGCAAAATTTGGAGACACAATAAGGATTAAAGTCTCAGTTTACAAAGGAAACACCTCAAAAACAGCAGTAGCATTAGAACTAGATAAATTAAGCAAAAAATCCTCTTTCAATGTATATGAAAAATTCAAAAATCAAACACTGACAATCCCAATTTTGATAGAGCCAAACTGCGATAATAAAATAAAATCAGGAAAATATAATTTAATATTATCTGGATTAGGGGCAGAAGATAAAAAAGAAATAGAAGTCTCGGGCTTTAGTAAAGAAATATGCAAAACTACAGATTTCGATAATTTAAACTTTGAAATTTTAACAGCACCTAATGAAATTGCAGAAAATTCAAACACAGAAATAAAATTAATTAATAATGACAATAAAAAACACTCATTTAAAGTATGGAGTTATATAATCAAAGACAGAAATATAGTCAGTTATGATTCACAGGATAATTTAAAAGAAATAGAGCTTCCAGACAAATCCTCTTCAATAATAAACCTGGAAAATTCCCTGGAGCCGGATACAGAATCAGGAACCTACACATTGAGAATTAAGGTCTTAAAAGATACAAGAAAAACCCCGGAAACAATTGACTTTGATGTTAAAGTAGAAAATGAGTTGCATCAAAACCAAACAAAAAACCTTATAAATCCTAAATTCACATCAAATGCAATTTATGAATCATCAGGCGAAAAGGCTAAAAACATAAGCATTTATATATTTGTTTTCCTTTTGCTTGTAATAACAGTTGCCATAATAATTAAAAAATGATAACTATAAAAGCACTAATAGAAATTGTAGGTTTTCCAGAAGCACATGTAAATGAAACCATGGAAAAGGTTGTAGAAAAACTGGAAAAGGAAAATGGTATTAGGATTATAAATAAAAAAATAGGCAAGGCTGAAAAAGTAAAGGAAATGTTCTCCTCATTTGCAGATTTAGAGCTTGATATGGATGATATAGAGAATTTAATGAGTTTCTGCTTTAATTACCTGCCATCATCAGTGGAAATACAGGATGTAACAGAATTAACAATTAAAACAAAAAATTTAACAGGCAGCTTAAATGATATGCTCGGGAAGATTCATGAGTATAATCATTTGTTAACAAATATACATGCAGAAAATATAATGTTAAAGCAAAAATTAGGCCAGTCACCTGAATAAATTCTCTAATTTAATTTTTGGCTTTTTAGCTTTTCTATAAATAAAATACCCAATTCCAATAAATACAATAATTATTAATGTAATTAACATATTCCTCAGCATATTAGATTTCTTTGCAGTTGCAGGCTGTTTAGTTAAATTACTGATATTTATCTCAGGCTCTGCAGCCTTTATTTCCTGTTTCTTTTCAAGATTTAAATTAAGTCCAAAACTAGCTTTAGGGCCTTCTTTAGTGTTAACAATTAAATCACCTGAATAACTTTTATTTATATCACCTTTCTCATTGATATGCAAAAATACAGATCTTTCATCACCCGGGTTCAAAAAATCAAGTTCACTATAATCAACCCTTACAATATCATCTAATTTATTGGTTAAAGTAAAATTCACGCCATGCAATACATTAGCGCCGAAATTCTTAAATCTTAAAGCACCCCTTATTATTGTAGTTTCATTTAAAGTTTTATTTACACTGTCCGCAGATTCTATAAATTTCAGCCCATTGCCGACTGTAGTGGCATTAAGCCCTTCTTCTTTTAATTTTTCAACCAATAAAGGCTTGGACTTTCTATTAACTAAAACAGGTATGCTATAAGAAAAATTTCCATATTTTATAGCTAAATTATCTGAAATCACGTTAATTTTATAAGCATCCTGGCTTAAATAAACAGACAAATCAAAAGACGAACTATTCCCAAGAGCTAAACTATTCTTGCTTGAAATTAAATAAGTGGTATTTGGAATCTCTAAATTAATTTTATTTAATTTATTATCTAGTTTTATCCCAATATTGGGTCTTTCCCAATATTCTAAATCAAGCTTAACAAAAGCAGGATAAACGCTTAATATGCTGTCCTTATTATTAATCACTGATAAATTTTTATTAAGTTGCTTGCTTTTTAATAATCCTTCATCATAGTAAATAAAATTTCCAAAATTCAAGCTGTAATTTCCATTTTCCAAATTTAAAGGCAGATTAAAAAATAAATAATAGCTATTATCGCCTAAATCATAAAGATTAAAAGCAACTGGTACCTTAACATTATTATTAGTTAAATTTATTTTAGACAAAGAAATTCCATCAACAAAACTAACATTGGAAACTATCCTGGCTTGTACAGTTTCACCTGCAGAATAACTTTCCCTTTCAAAATTAACATCAAGCTGGGCATTTACTAAAGGAATTAAAAATACAATTAATATCAAATATTTCCATAGTTTATTTACCATATAACAACTTTTCAGCCTCTTTCAATGACTTCTCAAGCTCATCCTCTTCTTTGCCAGCTTTCTGTGCAGGTCTGGCTACAGGTTTAGAAATTGATGGCAATGGCCTTTGCACAGTATACTGCTCAAAGCTTTGTTTAGGCATAGGTTTTTTCTTCTTAAATATCTTGCTTAAATTAATCTTGCCAGTTTTT
>Ga0209541_10011342_pt1 | contig 13972 bp, 18 predicted proteins | sample RifCSPlowO2_01_FD_184027 | JGI IMG/M metagenome (GOLD analysis project Ga0209541, IMG submission 184027) | Groundwater microbial communities from Rifle, Colorado - Rifle CSP2_plank lowO2_0.1 (SPAdes) (version 2) | ecosystem: Environmental > Aquatic > Deep subsurface > Groundwater | place... | reverse complement strand
AACAGAGACCTGGATTGTGTCAAAGGAGCAATTCATCGAACTCTGCCGGCTCTATGCGCTTCTCCACGACATCGGCCATTTGCCCTTAAGTCATCTTTTCGAGATGGCTGTAAAGAGCTGGGCAACTAATCTCGCGAAAGTCGTAGGGGAATGGACGGGAACTACTGGCTTCAAGAAGCTACACGAAGCATTTGGAGCTGTCATCGTGAAGAGAATGGTTCCAAGTCTCAAATTGTCAAAGCCGGTGGGCAATGCGTTCATCAAGGTCATGAACGAAAAAGATCTACCGTTAAAACATCCGCTTTCAGTGGTGAAAAGGATTATTGATTTCGACATCGATGCCGACCGCGTTGATGCTACACAGCGGGACGGTTTCTCGGCAGGCGGTGAGTACGGTCATTATGACATACGACGGCTCTGTGACTCGGTTTTCGTCGAACAAGATGAACACGGATGGATTGTTGCCTACTCTGAAAAAGCCTTGACCTCAATGGAGGCGCTCCTTCTCGATCGTTATCGTCTCCACTTATGGGTGCACTACCATCATCGTGTGGTGGCGATGAAGATGCTTGTCGGGTTCCTCATCGAAACAGCTCTTAAACGGAAGCTTATTACTAAGGAACACTTTAACCCCAAGGAGACGGAGATGTTTGCATTAAAGGATGACGTATGGCTCTGGAACGTCTTGAGAGAAATGAATACGCACGGTGATCGAACTCTTGAGATGGTCAAACGCGCCATTTTCTTCCGCGACAAACACAATGCACTCAATCTCTGGAAGACAAGACCGGGCTACCATGCACTTCGTAAGAGGGCTGCGGATGAAGCAGGAGTAGCTGGGTTTGCGATCGAAGACCTCGATTCATACTGCCGCCATATAAGCAAACGCATGAGAATATGCGTGTTGGGGTTCAAGCCGCCTTTTGAACCCATCAGTGAGAAGAAGGTTTTGCTTTACTCTGAGGAGAAAAAGGAGCTTACCGGCAAAGAGATCCGTGAGGTCTCGCGGCTAGTTGTCGATCTCGAGAGGCTTTGGGAGGACGACCCGCAGCACTTCTTCCTCTTGGTTGGTAAAGACGCCAGGGTTCATAAGGATCAATTGAGAGACCAGTGGGTAAAGGAAACCGCAGAGTGGATTCGTAACCCCCGTCTGTGGTAAGATGAACCCGGATTCACCGGACTTCATAACAAGTAAAGGAGGCAGGAGATGAAGAAGATTTACTACCCTGACCACGACAAGCGCTATGCGCACATCCCCAAGAGCGAACGACCACTCTATCCGGACGAGATCCATACTGGCTTCGTCATAATCAGGCGCAACAAGCCTTTCAAGGAACTCACCGGCAAGGATGTTCGAAAGTATGGGGTTGACCCGTGTCTCATTGCCAACGACGTACCAGGTCTCCACGACGGCTGATAATAGCGCTAGTTCTTTCGCTCACATGGCGGTTCTACACAATAGGCCGCCTTTTTCTTTATGCCAGTTACTTCTTTTTTCATATCAGTATAGATATAGCGAGTAGAGAGGTAGGGCAGATTAGATTTTGCATAAACTCATTGTCAGAAATGAGCTTTATAATATTATCATGACCAAGACCTGCCAATTTTACTCAAAAAGTCGTTCCGCAAGGTGCGGCTTTTTGGTTTGTAAAATTGAGCATCCCGCCGTAGCAAAGCGTAGGCGGACTTCCTAACTTATAGGGATTTTTTGATTCTAACTTTTTATGTTTTTTTAATATATAATTGAAGTATGAGTAAAACAGTGGAGAGAGTAATTCTAGTTGCTGTAATGATTTTGAGCGGAGGAGTATACTATTTTCTACTTCAAAATCAGCCAAAGGAAATTTCTTTAACAGAGCCGCCGGTTCGGACTATCAGCATTAAAAAATTAGACGCTCTCGATTTCAGTAAATACAAATCTTTTGGAGCCGTAAATTTTAGTCGAAACGGTAAACACGTATTTTATATAGCAAATATAAACGAGAATCCAGGCTTGTTTGAAGGCAAAGTAATAATTGATGGAAAGGAATCAAGCTGTTCGCTACTGCAACCAATAAATTTTAGTCCAATTGACGAGCGTGTTATATGTGGCCCAGAAACTGCTGAGTTGAAAGATAAAGACCAACAACCACAATCTATCAAAAGCGAAAAGGCCCATAAGTTACAAAAAGGGAATAAGGAAATAATGATTATAGATGGTGTAGAAGGCAAAGAATATGGAAAAGTCTTCGAACCTGCTATAAGTCCTAATGACAGGTACGTGGCTTATGTCGCCAGACAAGGAACGGATTATTTTGTAGTTTTCAACGACCAGGAGAGCAAACCATATGCCGTTATCGAAGGTTCTCTTGCAGGAAGCCCGGAGGTTATATTTAGTCCTGACAGTTCGAAGTTTGCTTATGTTGCTCGTATAAAGGATAAAGTCCACTACAATGGCAGAGAAACAGATATATTATTGGATACTGTTGTTATAAATGGCCAAGAAGGACAAAGATACAGTAATATAAGTAACTTGTCATTTGGTGCAGATGGGCAAAGCCTTTCTTATGGGGCAGTAGCTACCGTAGGAGAAAATAATGTTCTTAAAGATAATGACATTCTTTGGGTTACTGAAACGCTAAATTAATTTCTGCAAGTGAATATAAATATACTCATTTTGTCGCTGAATGATGGTTCTAACATCCTCCACGATTTGACCCAAGTGTCAGAATATTTTGAGAAATTGTAATTCTCTTGTTGATGGGGACTTTGTTACTTTCGCTACGTGAGCCATGTTATACGTGTGAATGGAAGTATCGTCTATAAACTCAAAGTTTATATTTAAAGTGTTGTCTATTGGGGCCATGCTTTTTATAAGCTACGCGGCCAGTCTTTTTGTTCAGTCTGTAGTAAATGACCGAATTGCATATCAAACAGAAGCATTAAAAACACAGTCGGGAGACACTTCGCGGGTTCTTATGCACGGAAAACTTCCAGGGTTTGATGAAGAGGGAATCAGTACATACCGCCTCGTAGACAGAGTACTAAAATATGCAATTTTATTTATTTCACTCACGTTCATTGCCTTTTTTCTTACAGAGGTTACCCATCAGTTAAAACTTCATCCAATACAATACTTGCTTATAGGACTGGGGCTTGCTGAGTTTTATCTCTTACTTCTTGCGTTTATGGAACATATTGGATTTCTGTGGGCGTATATTATTGCGGCAGCTATGACTATTTTACTCATATCGCTCTATAGTTATTTTATTTTAAAGAACAAAAAGGGCGGTGCTTTGATAGCAATTTTGCTTACGTTTATCTACTCTTATCTTCTCGCCGCGCTTAACCTTGAAACCTATGCTCTTCTGTCTGGCGCACTTCTCCTTTTTGTTGTTCTTTCTGGGGTTATGTTTATTACCAGAAACCTCAATTGGTATGATGCTTTTAGTTATGTCAAAAAAGCGGAATAGATCTGATTTCTAGATGGTTCTTGTACTCATAAAATAACAATAGATACCCACGGTTTTACAGCCGTGGGTATCTATATACAAATAACATTTGACAATCTTGCCAGCAAGATATATGATAATATCATATTATAATTTAATGCTATTTTTATTATGACTACATTGTCTGTTCCCGTGCCTTCTCATCTGGAGGAGTTTATCAACAAGCAGGTAAGGCTTGGCAAGGCTTCCAACAAGGCAGCTGTTATTCGCCGCGCACTCCAACTTCTTGCCGAAGAGGAGGCCGTGGAGGCGGTACTAAAAGCAGAGACCGAACCAACACTAAGAGGTAATTTGCGAGCTCTTGCAAAAAAGCTGAAATGATTCATGTCAGCTTTAAGCCTACTTTTATACGCCAGTTCAATGTGCTTGAGGGAGATCTCCAGGGCGAGGTAGTAGAAAAAATAGAGTTATTCAAGGATAGAAAAAACCACAAACAGCTCAAGATTCACAAACTAAAGGGACGTCTTGCTGGGCGATATAGTTTCTCGGTTAATTATCAGATTAGAATTGTATTTATTTATGGGCAAAAAGACGAGGCCATTTTGCTAGCTATCGGTAGCCACGATGTGTATAGAAGTTAATGTTTTTACTAGAGCTTGTCTGAAAACCCCTCCGCGAACCTTTTGATGGGTAGGTAGGCTATGAAAAATGGCTTAACCACGGCAGCACGGGGCTGAAAATAGGCTCCAATGGGGTTTCCTAACAGGGTTTTTGAACATGCTCTAGGTGGTGTTTAGCGTTGGGGTATAAATTGTTGCATCATCCCTCCTCTCAAAAACAGTTCTGGTTCGACTGCGCTCACCACAAGTAGCATCTTTATCTTGAGGTTATTGAAGGACTTTGCGATGGCGCCCAGCTAAAAAATCACTATTCTGCAACGATATTTTTTGACCACCAAAACACAGTTGGAACTTTTTGTTCTTGACTATCAAGCTCGCAGACCTTACTATTTATATATGACAGTTTCTAATGCCCGCTTCGGTTTTTTCTTTTTTACTTCGGTAAACCGGAGGGTGGATTAGTACTGTAATCTCGCAACACAGTCGCCAGCCCTTCGGAGCTGGCGATTTTGTTCTGTGAGCGTTCTTTGACAACAAGAAAGGAGGGGAGCGATCATGAAAATTACCTACTTAGGCCCGGCTGGTGCGACGTTCTCGGCGGTTGCGTATAATGAGCTTTCTCGTCTCTTTCGCGTTCCGTCTACGAATGATGAAGGAATTGAGCTCGTGCTTGCAAAAACGAACGATGAAATTGACTGCCCCAGCCTGGAACCCCCAGAAGCAAGACCGTTAAAGGATTGTTTTGGCTCTTTCAGGATACCAAATTAGGGCACCCTAGTCAGGCCTCGGTAGACAAAGTAGACACTATAAAAAGGGGCTGTTTTGTGTCTACCGGCGCCTATATAAATGTTACGCATGTGGCACGGAAACTGGAGTATCGGCAATGTAACAATTGTGGCAGATTTAGCTCTACTTTATGGACTAATTTTTCTTGCTTTTAGACTGATTTATTTTCCACCAGCCGCATAAACGCCTTTTCGTAATTATCAATCATGCGTTTTATCCCAAAACTTTCTTCAATGTGAACACGACAGTTGTTTCTGTTAATCGCATTAACTTTTTTTGTCGCTTCAACCATTTCTTCCATAGTATTGACAATAAAACCAGTTTTCCCATCAGCCACAATTTCCGGGACTGAACCTCTGCAAAATGCTATCACAGGTGTGCCTGTTGCCATTGATTCAATCATGACCAGCCCAAACGGTTCTTCCCACTGGATCGGTACGAGCGTTGCTTTCGCATTTCCATAATATTCGTAAAGTTCTTTTCTTGAAACGACGCCGATGTGACGAATCTTCTCTCCAAGATATGGTTTAACTTTTTTATCCCAATACTCTCCTGTTACCGGCGGGCCAAGAATAATGAGATCGTCTCCGGTTTTTTGCGCTACTTCTACCGCTTCCGCAACTCCTTTTTCCGGGTGAAGCCGGCCTACAAACAATAAATAGTTTCCTTTCGGTTTTTCATAAAAGGGAATTTCTTTGGTATTGATTCCATTATAAATCGTCGCGAGATAATTAAGGTCTGGGGCCGGTAGTCGCTGCGAATCACTGATTGATACATAATATTGATTCGGCGAGGAGAACATACGAAAAACTTCCGCCCTCCACTTATAGATGGGATCGTGGAGCGTATAGACGGTCGGAACATTGCGGATTGCGTATGCCAAAGGAAGCGCGCGATCTACGGGATGAACATGTATAATATCAAATTTGCTCTTCAACGCTTCTTTGTAGATGGCGGAGAGCAGAAACTGATCCCAAAGGCCGTAGATTTTTGCCCTTTCCGCTCCGCCGACATTCGGTCCGGCCAAAATGGCAAGCTCCCCGTTGTGGCGCAATGGTTTCAATCCGACGGTTTCAATTTTTGAAACTTTGATTCTTGAACCTTCGGGAGCGAAGAAGGTCACACTGTGTCCTCGTTTTGCCAATCCCTCGCTTACTGCAACCGCAATATCCATTGGCGCGTAAATTACGTCCGCTGGCGGCGGAGTGGCGAAGTGTCCCGTAACCATTGTGGCGATGCGAAGTTTTCTCATTTTTCTAAAACAAAATTTAATAACGCGCCCGAGGCCCACGCTTGAGGCGAGCACGCGACGGGAATTCGCTCTATTTTGCCATCCGTCACGGCATAAAGCTCCGGGATCTCGCCAAGTTCGGAATATGCATCAAGAAGTCCCCGCTTAATCTTTTGGTATTCCTTCTCGTAGCCGTACTTTTTCAATCCTTGCGCAATGATCCAGTTGTCATGCGGCCAGATCGAACCAAGATGATAACTCATAGGATTGAAATCAAAATTTGACTCCGCGTGGGTGCGAATACCGTAGGGCGTCCGCATATCATCTTGAAAAAGCCGGTCCACCGTCATTTTTATTTTGTCATCGTAGCCATCCAAAATGCCGGTAAAAAGGATGTGACCGGGGTTTGACATAACGCGTCTGTCTGCAACATTTGATTCGGCAAGCGCGGATGCAAAAAAGTTCTCATCGGCGAGCCAGAATTTTTTGATGCAGTTTTCTTTTACTTTTTCCGATCGGTCCGCGAGACAGCGAGCGAGTTTCGTATCTTTAAGCATAAGTGCAAGTTCCGAAGCCTCGCGCAGTGCGGCATAATAATATCCTTGAACCTCGATAAGCTCTACGGGAGAATTGATATTCAAGTGATTCAAACGGCTGTCTTTCCATCCTTGATGCATAAGGCCGGTCGAATTTTTCCTCTCATATTCAAGAAGAGTGTCTCCGTCAAAGTCCCCATACTTCTCGCACCATTCGAGTGCGGAAATAATATGCGGCCAATAAGCCGCGAGCCATTCGGTGTTCACGGCCTTTTCGTAATACAGACCGCAAAGGTATATGAAAAGCGGCGTCGCGTCCACTGAACCATAGTAAGGAAGAGCCCAGGCAAGAGCTTTGTACTCCGCGGGGTTCGGGTGCCACTCATGAACAATCTTACCGGGTTCTTCTTCGCTAGCATTGTCGAATTTTTTCCCCTGAAGCCTGGCAAGGATTTTAATGGTGCGGCGAGCAATATTAGGGTCGTAGTCAATCAGTTGCCAGGAGACGATGCACGAATCTCTTCCGAAAAGGGCTGGGAATCGTGGAAGCCCCGCTCGTATGTAGCCGTGTTCGCGATCTTCAAGTTTGCCCATATCCGCTTCAAGCCTCGCGGCAATTTCTTTTTTGGTTGTCACGCTTTTCGTTCGCATAATTCATAATAAGTTTTTTCATAAGCATCTGCCATCCGTTCTTTGCTGAACTTTTCCTCGATATGTTTGCGAGCGGCGGCTCGATCGATCGTATTGATTTTTTTCATCGCATCCGTGAGCAATTCGATGCTTGAATCTACTACAAAACCGGTTTCTCCATCTTTGATAAGCTCTTTCATCGAACCCCTGCGATACGCAATGACTGGCGTGCCGCAAGCCATTGCTTCGGCAACCACCAAGCCAAATGGCTCTTCCCATTCAATCGGGTAAAGAAGAGCTTTTGCTCGACCGTAAAAATCGGAAAGTTTGTTATCCCCCAATTCCCCAACATATCTGATATTTTGGTTGAGATGCGGCTTAATAATTTTTTCAAAGTATTCTTCTTGAGTCGGGTCGATTCTTCCAGCCAGCAATAATTTTGCTCCAAACTTTTCCGCGGCTTCAATCGCGTTCTCCGCCCCCTTATGCTTATTCATCCGCGCGATCCAGATAAAATGTTCGCCGCCTTTTTTGTTGAAACGAAAATGTTCGAGATCAATCCCGTTATAGATCACACGTCCTTTCGAAAATTCAACCATTGAATTTTTACGCGCCGACTCGCTGATGAATACGATATCAGTGCGGTGCGCCTCTTCGCCAAAGAGCCTTAACCTGTCGTCTTTGGTCGCATCCGCGTTGGTACGGTAAAGAGGATTGTGCATGGTGTGTATTATCGGCGTTTGGACAATTCCTTGAAAAAACAATCCCCAAAGATCGAGGTGGCAGTGGACAATATCAAATTTTCCGTCCTCGGCCATCTCAAAAGCGCGAGAAAGATTCCGCAGATTCCAGATCGGGTTTGACCATGGGATATTTGCTTCCGAGAGCGATTTGTCAAAAACAGAAATAAGCCGGGCGGATGTGGTTGATCCGGGAGATGCAAAGAGCGTGACTTCGTGGCCTCTCCGCATCAGTTCTTCGGTGAGCATTGCCACGATGCGCTCGATCCCGCCGTATCCTTTTGGAGGAATAGTGAACCAGAGCGGCGCGACTTGAGCGATACGAAGTTTTCTTTTGCCAAATTTTTTATACAAGCTTTTCATAGATTTTTTCATATTTATCGACCATCTTTTCGAGAGAGAATTTTTCTTCGACGGCTTTGCGGCACGCTCTTCGATCAATGGCTGAAATGCGTTCTATTACATTAATCATTTCTTCATTTGTGCTCACAACAAAACCAGTTTTCCCGTGTTCTATAACTTCGGGTACCGAGCCCTTTCTAAAGCCGATTACAGGGGTCCCGCAAGCCATTGCTTCAATCATGACCAGACCAAATGGCTCTTGACGATCAATCGGGAAAAGAAGCGCTTTGGCGTTTTTCAAAAGTTCAACTTTTTCCTGAAAATTCACTTGTCCGCGAAAGGAGATATTATCGTCATGAAGATGCGGCTGAATTTCGTGCAGGAAAAAAGACCATTCGGCGTTTCCGGCGCTGTTTCCGGCAATAATCAGTTTTTGCCCCGCGGCCTTGGCCACCTCAATAGCGGTCAGCACGCCCTTTTCTCGATTGAGGCGGCTTAAATATAAAAGATAGTCGCCGGAGGAATCATTGAACTCATAACGCGCTGGATCGATGCCGTTATAGATCACATCACATACGGGAACGCCAAACGCTTCCATGCTCCGTTTGTGATCTTCTGAGATCGCTACATATTTGATTTTGTGATAGGCTTTCATCGTCTCTGCATACTGCTTGTCTACTGGTTGATGAACAGTGGTTAGAAATCGCGGACAGTCAAGTCGAAGCGAAAGCGGAAACATAAAAAAATTGAAGTGGTTGTGGAGAACGTCAAACTCGTAGAACCTTTCAAAAACCTCTTTCAACATCCGCATCACCGGCGCATGCGGATTTCTCAACTCGCGATCAAGCCAAATAGCTTTTTCAATAACAGGAACGAATTTTGCGGATGTTTTTGAGTCGCCCGAGGCGAAAAGCGTTATATCGTATCCTTGTTTCTTCAGCTCTTCGGTGAGTTCGGAAAGCATAAGCTCAATCCCACCATATGTTCGAGGCGGTATCGGAATCCACAAAGGGGCGAGTTGTGCAATGCGAGGTTTTTTCTTATGCATGAACTAATTTTACCAGAAATGAAACAAAAAATACCACTGTCGTTTAGCTTAAAACTATTCGGTGTGAATCCGAAAAACGAGTGCCGCTTGTTCTCGAACACGGTGGGTACGGCGCAATCGCGACGGAAACCAAAGCGCAAGGACGAGTAGATCCGCCCGTAAACTCTTTTATCGAATTGCTTCGGGGCTATGATGCTAATTGTCCGTTGGGGGCGCTAGGAGCAACACGCATGAAGCTCAATTTTGCGTTAATTGCCAGACCAGGAGTTCAGATCAGTGAAATCACAAAAATTGTTGCTCATCCTAAAGCTCTCGGAGCATGCAGAGGCCGCATAAAGGCACTCGGGGTTGAGGTGACGGAAGCTCAAAGTAATGGTAAGGCAGCAGAAGATATTGCGCGTGAGCAGGAGTTAATTGGTGCGGCAGCCATTGCTTCACGAATAGCGGCAGAGAAGTACGGCCTTACGATACTATCGGAAGCGTTCGAAGACGAAGAAGCAATTACAACATTTTTCTTACTGGGGCCAACGCCAAAACATAGCCCGTTAGTGTTGGGGGAGAGAAATAGAGGCCTCTTCGTATTTCGGACAAAACATGTTGCCGGTGCGTTAGTGAAGGTATTGACGCCATTCTCCGAAGAGGGAATCAATCTCTTTCATATCCACTCTTTGTATGTAGGCGATGGCGAGTACGATTTCGCGATCGAGACTGAATGTAGCGAGCGAGAGACAGAGATGCATAGCAGAGCAGTTACTAAAGCGAGGGAATTTGTGATACGCTCCATCCTTTTCGGCCCATTCCCCGTGCTGGGGGTGTAAGGCTCAAACCTCGAGGTACTGTATGTACTCTCGGGGTTTTTTATAAACGCATTATTCTGAAATATGTGCCAACATAACCCATTAGCCAAATGGATTATTAACAGCCCCATTGACTCAATTAGGTTTTTTGCTAGTATACAAGTGAAAGTCACCCGCGCCTCCTAGGAGTGTGCGGGTTTTCGTTTTTGCTCTATAATCCAAATCAATGAGGGAGCGAGTCGACATATTTATTGACGGTGGCAATTTTTACCATTTGGTACTAAAAAAGCTCAATGCGAACGAACTCGATTTTGATTTTGACGGATTCGCCTCGTTTCTTGCTGACGGCAGAGTTGTGGCCGAAATGGGCAAGCGTTTTTATGTCGGCACTGTTAGGAAAAAGGTTGGAGATCTTCGCTCAAAACAAGCAATGTCTCGACAAACTGCACTTTTTACTATATTAAAAAAATCTCAATGGGAGATTAAAACAAGCAAGCTCAAAACGAGAATCGAAGAAATTATGATAGATGATCGAGTCGTTGATTATCAAAAGATACAAAAATTAGGTATGCAGAAAATTACCATCGAAAGGTTAAGAGAAAAAGGAATTGATGTAAAACTAGCAACCGATTTAATTGTTTGGGCGATTGACGATAAATATGATACTGCAATTGTAGTGAGTTCGGATTCGGATCTCATCCCCGCTATTGATTGGGTAAGGCATCGTGGCAAAAAGAAAGTCGAATATATAGGCTTCTCATTACTTGATGCAAAGAACCAAGAAAACAATACGACGCCGCTGTTATCAATGATTTCAAGGACAGACGTACAACGTACTTTGGTAGCAACAGACCTAAAACGTTTTATCCAACAGCGACTCATTTAATTTCCTGCCTTAAAATACATTCCAACATCCGCCTTGGCTCGACGCCAAGTCGAGACGGGTAATCCACCAGCCCCGACGGCACCGTCGGGGCTGGTGTTTGACAGGGATTATAATAAGATTATAATGAACAATATGACACAAAAAGTATTGAAAGTAGGTTCATCTGCCGCAGTTACTATTCCTAAGAAATCACTCAAGGGGCTCGGGCTCAAAATCGGGGATGAAGTGACCGTTGATATTGACCGTGCGCGGAAAACCGTTTCTATACAACCCGCAGAAAAACTTTCTCACGAAGATGTAAAAATCGCGAAATTAACACTCAATTTTATCCAGCGTTACCGTACTGATCTCGAGCGCTTGGCGCAAAAATAAAGTGAAGTATTTGAGTAAGGAGCAGATACTCCTTATCCATTCAATGGTTATTGATGAAACGGGTGCAATTATACGACAAAGCCCGAACCTATTTTGAACGAAACTGACCGCCTCCGCTTCGCTCCGGCGGAACGCTCGGGCGCGGCGGAATTCCCCCCACACCCCCCTTCCGCCGCGCCCCCGCTTCTAGCATTTCGGCGAAAAAATTCGGCGACTACAATATTGATTCTACCTCGGACTTCATCCGATTAAAAATCTTGACATGTCCTTTCGTGTTCGGATGAAGTCCATCAATAAGGTCGTCGTTTTCAACGACGCTTTCCATTGGGATGAATTTCAGCTTGTTGTGCTCGCAAAACTTCTCAATCAAACTATCTAATCGTTTGATGTTTTCGTTGATATAGGATTTATCGGTGTTCCACGGAATGGGGGTGGTTTTTGATTCGTCCACTTTCGTTAAACCAACGAAAACGACTTTATCGGTAAATTTCTTGGCTATAGAAAGAAGTTTTACGAGATTTTTTTGAAATTCATCAAGCGAAACGTGCAAGCCGTTTGTAGAGTGGATAAATTGAGCGTCATTGATTCCAATAGCGAAAATTATCAAATTCGGCTCGCGCGATTTCGCTTCAACTTCAATCCTGTTAAGCAAGTCGACTGTGGTGTCGCCAGAAATACCAAGATTGTAAACATCTGTGTCATTTTTTTCCTCAAAATAATTTCGTAGGCGAGTAGCCCAGCCGCCTTGCTCTGGATCGTATGCTCCCCAAGTTATACTATCGCCAAAAATGATAATGTTCATAATTATTCTTATTCTGTATAAGCTTCTAAAATTCCAATTTTGTGAGTGATGTGTAATTTTTCAACAAGAGCAGGAAACATGGTTTTATTCTGAAGACCCACAAACAAAGTATCTAATCCCGATAAGCCAGGATAAAGCAGAAGGGTGTAAACTTTCTCGTTGTAAGTCTGAACGCCATCTACAAAGTGAGGTAATTCGTTGAGTATATAATCGGCAAGCCTGTCCATCTTTTCTTTTGACAATTTATCTAACCTAGAAATGCGATCACTCCTTCCGTTTTTTACAATTTCGAGAATATAATCATGAAATTCTTTATTGTTTTGAAACTCCTCTTTTATTATCGCAAGATTCTTTTTATAAGAGAGTTGATTTACTGAATCTTTCCACCTTACAAGTTTAACTCTTGCTTTCTGCTCAATTAGCAACTCATCAATTATTTTTTCCAACTCCTTATATTTTTCTTCTCCCAATCTAAGAGCCTTATTCAGAGCGGCGGTAGACGTGCGATTATCAAGAACCTCCAAATTTATAGCGTGGATATAATCAGCCACAACAACCAAGACATTTTCTTTTGTGTAATTAAGAGCCAACTCGATATATTTTTTTACTCGCTCATTGGTAAAATACTTATTTCCAAAACTTATACCAATCCAGATATTATGGGTTCTATTCCGTACTTCCTCTTCGGTTGTATTAAGATAATTTTCAATTCTCATAAGTTTTCATTTCAAAAGCTCATCGGCTGAAACGCCAAGCGCATTAGCTATTTTAGCAACTGTCGCAAGAGTTGGATTTTTCTTTCCATTCTCAATATTACTGATGTAGCCTCTATCAACCTCTAACGCTCGCGCAATATCGCCTTGCGACATTTTCTTTTTAGCTCTAATGCGCTTCATGTTTTTACCAAGTTGTTCTGAGATTTTGTCCATATTTGAGTTATTCACATTTTAGCACTATATTATATTACTAGACAATGTTATACTAAAATACACTATGGTATTTATTGATTTAGCCACCGGATTTTTTCGCCGAAATGCCAGAAGCGGGGGCGTGGCGGAAGGGGGGTGTGGGGGGGAATTCCGCCGCGCCCGAGCGTTCCGCCGGAGCGAAGCGGAGGCGGTCAGTTTCGTTCAAAATAGGTTCGGACTTTGTCGTATAATTGCACCAATATCAAACTTTCCGATTTTTGCCCGACCGATTCGGCCGCGCACAGCGCGGCTCGCCAAGCGCAGGTTCGAAATCCCTTGCGATTTTAAGTATTTGCTTTGCCCAATTAAAATATGAACGAACAACATAAATTTTTCCTATACGCTCGCAAGTCCACCGATGTGGAAGATAAACAAATGCGCTCGATTGAAGACCAGATCGCGGAATTGCGCGCCTTTGCCAAACAAGAAAATTTGAATATCGTTGATGTCTTTATTGAAAAACAATCTGCCAAAATTCCGGGCCGTCCGATATTTGGTGAGATGTTGGCGAGAGTAGAAAAAGGCGAAGCTAACGGAATTTTGACTTGGCACGCAGACAGATTGGCGCGCAATTCTGTGGACGGCGGGCGTATTATTTATCTTTTGGACATCGGCAAACTTGCGAGTTTGAAGTTTCCAACGCTGTGGTTTGAAAATACGCCGCAAGGAAAATTTATGTTGAACATTGTTTTTGGGCAAAGCAAATACTATGTGGATTCTCTTTCCGAAAACACGAAGCGTGGTTTGCGCCAAAAAGTGAAGCGCGGAGAATATCCCGGCCCC
>Ga0209541_10011341_pt1 | contig 13972 bp, 14 predicted proteins | sample RifCSPlowO2_01_FD_184027 | JGI IMG/M metagenome (GOLD analysis project Ga0209541, IMG submission 184027) | Groundwater microbial communities from Rifle, Colorado - Rifle CSP2_plank lowO2_0.1 (SPAdes) (version 2) | ecosystem: Environmental > Aquatic > Deep subsurface > Groundwater | place... | reverse complement strand
AGAATGCTTTTCTTTCCGACACCATTCTACAAGCAGAAAGAGTTCAAGGAGATTGCGGAAAGAGGCCACGAGCTCGGAGTGCACGGCTTTGTACATGCAAGATGGAACAATCTTTCAGGAATTGACGCCGAGAGAGAGTTTGGGCAAATGATTGCAGGCTTTGAGGGAGTTTTTGGAAAACGGCCTGAAAGCTTCAGCGCTCCTTTGGAGGCTGAAAGCAGGGAGATTGCAAGGCTTGTGGAAAAAAGCGGTTTTGAATGCAGGAGCTATGCTGGAGAGAAAGTGTTTTTGCAAAAGCTGGAAAATAAAGGAAAAGGCGTTGTAATGGTTCCAATAACCATTAGTGAAAGCAAAACCTGCCAGCCAATAATTGAGCAGTTATTGTCTGAAGGAAGAACAAAAAGGCAGGCTGCAGAATTTTTGAAGAAAAAAATAGAGGAAAAGATTGAAAAAAAACAGCTTGCGAGCTTTTACATCCATCCTGAAGTTGAAGCCTTGCACGCTTTTGAGGTTTTGGAAGATGTTTTCAGGCATGTGAAAGAGTTAGGCCTGAAAACCAAAACAAGCCTGGAAATTGCCAGAAAGTTCAAGAAAAAAAGTAATTAATTCTTTAGCGAATCAAGGGTTTGCCTCAAGCCTTCGTCAAGAGATGTTTCTGCGTTCCAGCCAAACGCCTTCAGCTTTTCCGCGCGGACTATTGAAGAAGCACTGGATTTTTCCACGGGAACAATTTCAGACTTTGAATTGCAAGTGCTGATGACTTTTTCGGCAACTTCCCGGAGCGTAAAGCTTCCTTCAGGAGCAATGTGATAGGTTCCGGAAGAAAGCCTTTCTTGAAGTGCCAGCGCAAAAGCGTTTAGAACGTCGTGCACGAAGATTAATTGGACGCGCGTTGAGTTTCCAAAAACTTCCAAAGACTGGTTCTTCAAAGCCTTTTGCAAAAAAACAGGAATCAATGCTTTTTCAGGCTGGAAAGGGCCGTAAATGTTGACTGAACGGAACACTATGATTTTTTTTCCAGGATGCTTTTGGGAAAACTGACGGCAGAACAATTCCCCAACAAGCTTGGAAATTGAATAATCGTCAGCAGGCTTGGGAATTGCAGAATCTTCTTCCAAGACATCCTGCCTTCCGTAAACTTTAGTGCTGGACAGAAAGACAAAAGAGCCGAAATCAAGGCTTGAAAGCAGGTTGTGCGTTCCTAAACCGTTGACTTGCACTAGTTTTTCAACACTCGTGCTTCCAACGTTCGTAAGATTCAAGGCTGCCAGGTGGAAGACAACGTCAAACTTTTGCTTTTTCAACGATGCTGGAAGAGGCTTAGTAATATCTGCCTTTAGCCATTTTCCAAAACTCGAACGTTTGGTTTTTTTTGCAGAGAGAAAAACACATTCCGATTTCGGATAGCATATGTGAAGGAACTCTTGGAAGTTTTTCCCAACAAAGCCAGAGGCGCCGCTAACGAGAATTCTCATTCTTCAACAGCCCTTTCAATTCAAGCTCGTGCATCAGGACAGTGGCTTCGTACAACGCGTCAAAAGAGCCAGCATCAGTCCATGCTTCCTGCAAAATGTCAAAACCTAAAGCTCCTTGCTTGAGGTAAGAGATTAGAATGTCCGTAAGCTCTAGCTCTCCCCTTGGGGAAGGCTTTAGCCTTGAAAACTCGTTGAAAACATCAGGCGTGAACATATACACTCCAGTAATTGCAAGGTTTGATTTTGGGTTTTTGGGCTTTTCCTCAATCGAGGTGATTTTCTTTCCGTCAACTGTTGCAACTCCATAACGCTCCGGGTTTTTTACTTTGGAAAGAAGGATTTTAGCCTTGATGCTGTCGCGGTTTTTTTCAAAATCTTGGGCAAAGGCCTTTATGTTTGAAAGCAGAACGTTATCTCCCAAGACAGTGATAAAATCCTCATTGTCTGCAAAGTCTTTGGCCAAGAGCAACGCACCAGCAGTTCCTGAAGCGTTTTCCTGGATTTCATAAGTGAATTTGACCCCCCATTCTTTCCCCGACCCCAACAGTTTCAAAAAATCTCCAGGGTGTTCAGGGCCTGTGACAATGAGAATGTCCTTCATTCCTGCGTCAACCAATGTCTGCAAAGGATAGTAAATCATCGGTTTTTTGTAGACCGGAAGCAGGTGTTTGTTTGTTACTTTAGTGAGAGGAAGCAGCCTTGAACCAATGCCTCCTGCAAGGATTACGCCTTTCATTTTTTTCCCTCCTTGCCCCAAAAGCCTTTGGAAAACTGTTCAAGCTTTGCCTTTAAAGGCTTCCAGTATTCCGGGTGCTCTACATACCATTTAATGGTTTCCCTTGCGCCTTTTTCAAAATCAATAACAGGCTTCCACCCTAAAGAGTTGATTTTTGAAGTGTCTACTGCATAACGCTTGTCGTGCCCTGGCCTGTCCGTAACAAAAGCAATAACATTCCTTGACGCCTTTAACTCGGAAATTATCAAATCTGCCATTTCAAGGATTGTTTTTTCAACGCCAGAGCCAACGTTATAGGCTTCCCCATTCCTTCCCTTCCCTATCAGTAATTCAATAGCCTTGCAGTGGTCTGTAACATGAACGTATTCGCGGGAGTTTTTTCCGCTCCCGTAAACTGGAATATTCTTGCCTTCAAGGATGTTTGTCACAAACAAAGGGAGCATTTTTTCAGGAAACGCAAAAGGCCCGTAATTGTTGCAGCTGCGCGTTATGATAGTACGCATTCCATAAGTGGTGAAATAACTGTAAGCCAGCCTGTCAGCGCCTGCCTTGCTTGCAGCGTAAGGGCTTCGCGGCATTAAAGAATCGCCTTCCTTAAACGCGCCTTCAATTATCTCCCCATAAACTTCATCAGTGGAAATTTGCACGAAGGTTTTAATGTCAGACTTTCTTGCAGCCTCCAATAGGGTGAAAGCGCCGAAAATGTCGGTCTTGATGAAATCGTCAGGGCTTTGAATGGAGCGGTCGACAGCAGACTCTGCGGCAAAATTAATTATCACATCAACTTTTGGCACTACTCTTGAAACAATCTTTGAATCGCAAATGTCCCCCTTGACGAATTCAAAATTCTTGTTGGAGCGCAAGTCCTTGATATTATCCAAATTGCCGGCATAGGTCAGCTTATCCAATACAATGACTTTAGCGCCTGGGTTTTTTTCCAGAACCATTCTTGCAAAATGGCTCCCTATAAAACCGCAGCCGCCAGTAACGAGAAAATTCTCACTCATCAGTAATAGCGCCTTCCCATAATGCTGTATCTAAAACGCCAGGGGGTTATTAAAAAACTTAATGGTTCAACTTTCACGCCATTTATCCAGCGATTATTAAAAAACCTTGCCAATCTTCAAACTATTGGCATGGAATTGAAAAAAAGCGCGCAGAGAGCAAGAATTTCGGTAGTCATTCCAATGTACAACGCTGCAGGGACTATTGAAGAATGCCTTGAGTCTCTTTCAAGAATGAATTTTCCAAAAAAAGGCTTTGAAGCAATAGTGGTTAATGATGGGAGCAAGGACAATTCTTTAGGATTGGCAAGGCGCATCGTAAAAAGGAATTTTAACTTTCGCCTTCTGGATTTGGGGAAAAATTTCGGCAAGATTACTGCAAGAGAGCAGGGCGTGAAGGCAGCAAAATACAGCCTTATTGCATTCATTGACGCTGACTGCAAAGCGGACAAAAACTGGCTGAAAGAACTTGCAAATTCTGGAAGCAGGCAGGTTATTGGGATAACCTTCAACAATCCCAAAAGAAGCAAGGTTGACTTGTTCTTTCATCTTGTGCGGAAAAAATACTATTACTGGCCTTCAAGAATTGAGGAAGTTTCTTGGGGGAATTTCCACAAAGCGCCTAAAGGCACTGAAAACTTCCTCTGCGACAAGAAGCTGTTTTTGGAATGCTCCCCAAAAATCAAGGGCAGGACAGTGAATGACGACACGCTAATAATGGCCAATATTTTGAAAAAAAAGGCAGGGATTGTAATGAATCCTTCTGCAAACGTCACCCATCTTGAAAGAGATTCCCTGGAAGGAGTGTTTAAGCAATGGCAGCTTCGCGCCTTGACTTTCTGGAACTATTTCATTCAAGAGCAAAAAAAGCAAAACCAAGCGTTTGGAATTTTTGCGCTCGCGTGGGTTTTCCTTGCAGCGCTAACCTGGCTAAACCCTTTATTCCTAGTATACCTTGCAGCAATTATCGCAATCACGGACTTTTTCTCAAGCCTTTACTTCATTGAAAAACCCGGTCAGTGGATTCAATTCTGGAGAGTTGGCATTGTAATGAAGGCAGGGTTTGCGAGCGGAATCATAAAAAGCAGGAAAAAATTCTGGAAGTTATGGACCGCAAGCCTTCTGGCAATCCTGATATTAAGGCTGGTTTCCTAAAAGCCTCAAGGCATGCTTCCAGTCATTGATTGAAAAAACCTTCAACAAGTGAAGCAGCAAGGCAAACAAGCAAGCAGCAATCAAGAATTCAAAAAACAAGCCAATGCCTTCAAAAGCTAAGGCTTTAGAAACAGCAAAAACAAGCAATCCGCACGCTAAAGTCTTGAAGGCTTTCCCAAAATCAGGCAGAAAGCCCGCGGTTTTTTGGAAAACAAGCAACGCTAAGAAAAAGCCAGCCAGCAGGGATATTGAAAGCGCTGCGGCAATTCCAAAAAGCCCCAAAGGCGCCAGGAAAAAAGTCAGCAAAAACTGCAGCGCCAAAACCGCAAGCGCTATTGAAAAAGCCCTGAAAGGCTTTCCGACAGCCATCATTGAAACAACAAGCAGGAAAAATAGGGAGTAAATGCTAGCGCCAAAAAGCAAAGCCTCTAAAGCAGGAACAGCAGGAAGGAATTCTGGAGAAAAAGCCAGGAGCAAGACCTCGCCAGGATTTGCCAAGAAAAAAGCAGCAAAAAACGCAAGAGCCATAAGCGCATACTGGAACGCATTCCTTGCTTGCCTTAAAGCGAAATCCCGCCTTTTAGAAAAAGACTTTACAACCAAAGGGAACAAAACCCCTGCAAGCGCTATCCCAAAAACCTGCGGCATTCTGGCAATGGTAGAGGCAGCAATGTAATATCCTGCAAGAATCCCGGAAGATCCTGAAGGAGACAGGGCTTTTGCAAAAAACAAGTCCAGATTATTCAGCAAGTGCAGCGCAAGCGTTGTGAGAAAAACCCCAATGCTAAAATGCAGAAAATTTTTAGCCTTAAGCCTTGAAGCGCTTTTCCCTTTGGAAAACAAGGACTTAAAGCATGCCAAAAATCCCAAGGCCAAAGCAGCAAGCACCGCAATTATAAAGCCGCCAATAGCCCCAAACAATCCAAAACCTAACAACGGAAGCGCTAGCACAAAGGCAAGCTTTAACACATAATAAGAAGATTCCAAAAAAGCCTGCCTCTTGAAAGAATGCAAGCCATTAAGGAAACCAACCAGCACTGAAAACTCAAGCTGAAGCAGTATAAGGATTGAAGAAAATTGGATTAACGGCGTTAATGAAGAATCATTCAAAAGCAGCGCAAGCAATCCTGAAGCAAGAAAAAAAATTACTGAAAGCACTAGTCCAGCAATGAAAAAAACCCGCAAAGAATGCAGTGCAAGAGAGCGCAAGTGCGCCTTGGGTGCTTGGGAAGCAAATTTTGAAACAATCTGCCTTGCAGAATCCCCAAATACTACAGTAACCACTGAAACCAACGCTATAATCACTCCATAGGTTCCGAAATCCTCAAGCGTTAGGATGCGTGCAAGGCCGAAATAAATCCCATAGCCTGTGATAAAAAAGATTGCGTAAGAGAACAGCAAAAGCAAGGCTCCCTTTCCTAAAGAAGTCATTCAACCAGTGCTCCAATTCAGGCTTTTTTCTGCCTCAAAAAAGTGGAAGCGTTATGCAAAGAGTCAAAAGTGCCGGCATCGCTCCAAAATCCTTCCAGAACCCTTGCCTTCAGGCTTCCGCTCTTCAGGTATGCATTGTTAACGTCTGTAATTTCTAACTCTCCGCGAGCGCTAGGCTTTAAGGCGCGAATTATTTCAAACACGTTCTCGTCATAAAGGTAAAAGCCTGTTACAGCAAAGTCAGACTTTGGCGATTTGGGCTTTTCTTCAATTGAAACAACACTATCGCCTTTCAGTTCGGCAACGCCAAAACGCTCCGGGTCTGGAACTTTTTTCAAAAAAACGCATGCTCCGCGCTCTTGCTTTTCAAACCAGCCCACAGTTTCCTTGAAAGAGTCTTCAAAAACATTATCCCCTAAAACAACAGCAAGCTTGTCTCCGCAGCAAAAGCCTTCAGCCAATCTCAAGGCTGCTGCAATCCCCAATCCCTGGATTTCATCCTGAACCCTGTAGGAAATGTTGGCGCCGTACTTTGCGCCACTGCCAATTAGAATGAGAAAATCTCCTGCGCTTTGCGGGTCTATCACCACCATAATGTCCTTGATGCCTGCATCAAGCATTGTTTTCAAAGGGTAAAAAATCATTGGCTTGTCATAAACAGGCAGCAAGTGCTTGTTTGTAACCAATGTCAAATCCTTAAGCCTTGTTCCCTTCCCGCCAGCCAAAATCACGCCTTTCACAAAAACCGCCCTTTCACAGCATTCAACAGCCTATCCCCTTGAAAGCAATGCCTGCCTTTTTGAAAGCAACCTTGTCAAAAGCGTTCCTGCAGTCCAGGAAAAAACCAATCTTTTTCTTTCTCACAAATTCTGGAGTCAAGGCCTGTAAGAATTCCTTATGGCTTGTTGCAACAATAATCGCGTCAGCGCCTTCCAAAGCAGCCTCCAGACTTTCAACATTGCTCAAAGCCTCAATGTGAGGGTCAAAAATCCTCAAAACAGCGCCCTTCTTTCGCAAAAGCGGTATTATGTACAGCGCAGGGCTTTCCCTAGTATCATCCACGTCAGGCTTGTAAGCAATTCCTAAAAAAGCAATCTTCGCGTCCTTGAGGCTTTTCCCCAAAGCATTCAATCCTTCAACAGCCAATTCCACGACATACTCGCGCATGCTATCATTAATCTCCCGGGCAAGGCGCAAAAACTTGTGGTCAAAGCCGCTCTGCTTTGCCTTTGCAATCAAATAGTAAGGATCAACAGCAATGCAATGGCCTCCAACTCCAGGGCCTGGATAAAAAGGCATAAAGCCGAAAGGCTTCGTGGAAGCAGCTTCTATCACTTCCTTAACATCAATGTTCAAGACATCAAAAGACTTTGCAAGCTCGTTCACAAAAGCAATGTTAATATCGCGAAAAGTGTTTTCTACAATCTTTGCAGCCTCTGCAGACCTTACAGAACGCAATTCCTTTACTGGAGCATCAATGATTTGCCCATAAAAGATCCCCGCCAGCCTGACGCTTTCCTTATTTACTCCCCCAACAACTCTCGGAATTTGAGGCAAACGCCACTTCCTGTTTCCAGGGTCAATTCGCTCAGGACAGTGTGCAAGAAAAAAATCCACCCCAGCTTTCAGCCCGCTCTTTTCCAAAATTGGCTGGGCTATTTCTTCAGTAGTTCCTGGATAGATTGTGGATTCAATAATCACAAGCATGCCTTTACGCAAGTTTTCAGCAATCGAAACACAGGCAGACTTTAAAGCCTCAAGGTCAGGAAGGAACTGCTTGTCCACTGGCGTTGGAACACAAACTGCAACAACATCAGCATTCTTTAATGCTTCAGCAGCATTTGTGGTAGCCTTTAATTTTCCCTTAACTTCCCTAACCTCTTTTGCCAAGAACTCGTCTTCAATGTGGCTAATGCCCGAGTTTGTTTTTTCCACAATTTCATCGCTTACTTCCAGGCCTGAAACCTCAAAGCCCTTCCTTGCAAGAAGGCAAGCCAGCGGCAAGCCAACATAACCCAACCCAATAACGCAGGCTTTCTTCAAAAAAACACCAAAAGTCCAGAAGAAAGTATTCTCTGAGAGAATTTAAAACAAGCATAGTTCAATTCCGAGAAAACAGTTTGAAAAAAACAGGAATTAATTAATAACACAAGAGCAAAAAAGAAACGCGCTATTTCCAAACCTTCCAGAAAGCCTTTCCCTCATCCCACAACTCGTTCAATTCCATGTTTTGCCTTAAAGTGTTCATGTTGATCCAGCTTCCAGAATGGTTGAAAACAGCAAGCTGCCTTCTTTTCACGAGCTCTTGGAAAACCTCGTGCTCCAAATCCCCAAAGCTCAAATAGTCAAAAATTTTCTCGCTCACAGCCATGAAGCCAATGTTCACTAAGTGCTCCAAGATTGGCTTTTCCCTAAAGCGAATTACCTCGCCTTTCCTGTTCACATCAATTATTCCAAAAGGCGAAACCTCCTGCAAGCCTGTAGTTGTCAAAACCTTGCCTTTCTTTTTGTGGAATTTCAAAAGCGCTTTCAAGTCAATGTCTGACAAGTCATCAGCATAGGCAAGGAAAAAATCGCCTTTCAAAAAAGGCTTAGCTTTCATCAATCTTTCAGACTTTGAAGAATGAACTCCAGTGTTCAAGAATTTAATACTCCATCCAGGCTCTGGGCATTGCTGAAAATAGTCCCTGATTTTGTTGCCTTTAAACCCCAAGCACAGGATAAAATCATCAAATCCTTGCGCTGCGTAAAATTTCATCAAATGCCACAAGACTGGCTTTTTCCCAACAAGTGCCAAAGGCTTTGGCAAATGCTCCGAAAGCCTTCCCATCCTGCTTCCTTTTCCGCCGCAAAAAACAACAGTCTTCACTCTCTGCACTTTCATGACTGAAAAACTGCAGCATTAAAGCCTTAATACTTTTGCTTGAAGGAAAAAAGCCTCTGAAAAGCAAAAAACATTTAACCATTAAGACGGACAATTCTAGAATGAAGGCAAAAAACCAAGGCTCTTTGGAGTACTTGCTCTTGATTGGCGGAGCGGTCATAGTTGCTGCAATAGTGATTTCCTTGATAATTTCAGCAAGTCAGGAAGCAGCAAAAAACGTGAAAGACAATTTGCCGGTTTCAGCATCTGACGAGATTAAAATCTTGAAAACCCAAGACTTGAAAGACTTCCTTCACCTCGCAGTCGGAAACTCGCTAATCAGAGATGACGGAATTTCCTCGAAAAATTATCCAGAATTCTGGGCTGTTTCAGAGCAAAGAGTTGCGGCAAACATGGTGATGAGAGGAATTGCAGAGAATGAGGAGACAGTTGTAGAGAGAGGCTGGAAGGCAATAGAGTACGGTTTTACAAAGCAAAAGCCTGACGGAAGCTTTTACTACAATCCAATACTTGACTCTCGAGGAATTACTGAGGAGGACAAGCTTGAGGACGCTTCATTCTTTTTAGAAGCTGCAGGGCATTCAATATCCTTGTTGCAAAACAGCGGCTTCAAGAATGATTACGCGGAAAAAATTCAATTATTAGAGCCAAAAATCGAGCTTTCCCTAGACTGGCTTGAAGCAAACAAGGAAGCCTTGAAGCTAAAGGCTGCAAACGCTCCGAACAGGCTAGTGTTTGACGCTTTGGCATTCAGCCTTAATGGAAGAAAAGCAGTTGGTGAAGAATTCATCCAAGAAGCTTTAAGCAAGCAGAGTCCTGAAGGCTATTTTATAGAGCACGGGGGCTTTGACTCAAGCTATAACGCTGTTTCAATACTAAAGCTTGAACTTTACCAACTGTATTTTCCAAGCTCTCAAATAGAGAATGCAATCAAGGAAAGCATGGCTTGGGAAAAAACTCGGATTCTTCCAAGCGGAGAGGTGAATGTTGAAGGCAACACTCGCACTGGCTCTTGCCAGGAGCAGGTTTTGGGAGAGTGCAAACAAGTGGATTATCCTTCAGTTGCCTTGAGCTTTCACTATTACGCAAAAATGTTCAATGATCCAGAAAGCCTTGAGTTTGCGGAAAAGATTACAGATTACGCTGTGAATAATTTAAGGTAAAAGTTGAAAATAATGATAGAACTATTGTATTTGCGTGATTCTTACCTTAAAGAGTTTGACGCTTGCGTTCTGGAGATTTTGGAAAACTCTGTAGTTTTAGACAAGACTGCATTTTACTTCCAAAGCGGAGGCCAGCCCTGCGATTATGGAATCTTGAAAACTGAAAGTGGAGTTGAAAGAAAGGTTTTGGAGGTAGTGAAAAAGCAGGGAAAAGTATTGCACAAGCTTGAAAGCATTGGGGGACTGCAGGTTGGAGAAAAAGTGCATGGAGTGATTGACTGGGAGAGAAGGTACTGGTTCATGAGAATGCATTCAACAGCGCACATTATTGCGGGCGTGATTTTTAAAGAGACCGGAAACATGATTACTGGAAACCAGCTGGGAAATCCGGAGTCTCGCGTTGATTTTGATACTGAAAATTACTCTCCAGAATTTTTCAAAAGCATTGAATCAAAAACAAATGAAGTGATTGCAAGGAATTTGGAGCAGGCGATTTCTTTCAAGAGCAGGGAGGAAGCATTGAAAATTCCGGAGCTTTTCCGCTTGAAGGACGTTCTTCCTAAAGAAATCCCGGAATTCAGGATTGTGAGCATTGGAGACTTTGACGTCCAGGCTGACGGCGGAACTCTAGTGCAGAACACGCGAGAGATTGGAAGAGTGAAAATAACCCGCACGGAAAACAAGGGCGCAAAGAACAGGAGGCTTTACTGGACTATTGAGTGAAAAAATTACTTTTCACCCCTATCCAAATTTATTACTGCTTTGCTGCTTTTAAAAAGCATTGGAAAAGCTATTTAATCACTACATAACGTTATTTTGTCATGGGCTTTGTAAGCGATTTTATTGAGGGAACGAAAAAGGCAATTCCAGGCATTGCAGCAAAAGTAGGAAGCTTCCTGCTTTTCATTTTCGTGCTTGGAATGCTTTTCGGATATTTCATAGTGGCACAAAAAGGCGCAATCTTTCTATTAGTGCCAATAATTTCAATGGCCGTAATGTATTACAAATTAGATGAAGGAACTTTAGTGTTTGTCCTGCTCATGGCTGTTGCAATTTTTTTATAAGCTTGGAAAAAACTCAGGCTTTTCCAGTGCCTTGCATTTCCCTTTCCACTTGCTCTACCTTAATGTTTTTCAATGCAGCGACTCTTTCAGCAATTGGAGGGTGAGTCATGAACAATCCTGAAAAAAAGCCTTTCTTTAAAGGATTTGCAAAATACATGTGCGCTGTATTTGAAGTGGCAGCAGCAACTGGGCGGTTTTCTGCCTCTATCTTCAGCAAGGCGTTAGCCAAGCCGTTGGGATATCTTGAAAGCAATGCGCCGTCAGCATCAGCAAGGAATTCGCGCTTTCTGGAAATCGCAAGCTGTATTAAAGCAGCGATTATCGGAGCCAAAATCGCGAGAATGATTCCAATAACCAGCAAAATAATCCCCAACCTTCCAGAATCCCTATTATTGCTCTTGCTGAAAAAAGTAAAGCGAATCATAAGCTCGCTTAACAAAACAATTACTCCAATCATTACCGCTGTCAAAGTCATCAGCAAAATGTCCTTGTTTTTAATGTGAGAAAGCTCGTGAGCTATGACTCCTTCCAATTCCAAGCGGTCTAATTTTTCCAAAGCTCCAGTGGTTACGCAAACAACTCCAGTTTGAGGATTTCTTCCGGTAGCGAAAGCGTTAATCGCCTTGTCCTCCATCACATAAACTTTTGGCTTTGGAATTCCTGCAGCAATGCTCAATCCTTCAACAAGGTTGTGCAATTTCAAAAACTGCTTTTCGTCAGCAGGCTTTGCTCTTGCAATAGCGAGCGCAAACTTGCTGGAGTAAAAGTACGAAACAAAAGCCCAGATTAAAGCAAAGAAAAAAGCAATAATCAAGCCTACAATTCCAAACTCTAATCCGCCCAAGAGAATGCCGAAAAAATATCCAATGACCATTACGAAAACAATCATCAGGCTGAACAAAACCAGAGACTTGTTCCTGTTTGATGCTGAACGGTTCCACAAGGTAGGCATTCTTTACACCTTAAAGTTTTATACAATAAAAAGAATTATAAAATTGCCCAAAAAAAGGAAAGAAAAATCCCAAAAGCCTTTATGGAAAGGAAACTTTCGGGACTTTTTTTGCAACTGCTTCTGATTCAAAGAATTCTTCCTGTGAAAAGCCCATCAGGCCTGCGAAAAGCCTGTTTGGGAAGACCTGGATTGAATTGTTGAAGTCAAGCACTGAATCATTGTAGAACTGCCTTGAGTAAGCGATTTTTTCCTCAACTCCTGTAAGCTGTTCCTGCAGGTTTAGAAAGTTTGCGCTTGCTTTCAAGTCAGGATAGGCTTCAGCCACAGCAAACAAGGATTTTAAAGCCCCAGTCAAAAGGTCTGATGCTTTTGCTTTTTCAGGCACTGACTTTGCATTAACCATTGCGGTCCTTGCCTGGGTAACCATTGAAAAAGTTTCCCTCTCGTGCTTTGCATAGCCCTTCACTGTCTCAACCAAGTTTGGCACTAAATCGTTTCTTTTCTGCAATTGAACGTCAATCTGGCTCCAGGAATTTTTCACGCGGTTTCTCGTAACAATCAAGCCGTTGAAAATCAAAACCAGAGCAAGCACTATTACGACTATTACGCCAATGCCCCACCACAAGAGGCTTATTCCAAGAAAAGCCAACTCATTACCTCCATTTTTTTGAAAAAATGATTGAAAGAATTTCAGCCAGCAAATGCTTAAAAAGCAACATTATAGTTTTGGAACGAAAAGCCCGAAAAGAGTGGAAAGCAGGAACACGATAATTCCTGCAATCAAGACTCCTAAAGCAATCGAGAGAAAGGCCTTTGAGCGGTTCATTGCAAGAATTTTAGCAACCAGGACTCCAGAATAAGCCCCAGTGCCTGGAAAAGGAATTGCGACAAAAAACATCAATCCGAAAAAGCCGTACTTGTCAACCAAAGGCTTTGCCTTGGAACGGAGCTTTTCCAAGCGCTTTTTCACAAAAGCCTTGCTCTCAAAAAACGGGAAAACAAAATCCAGAATCCAAAAGGTTGGAATTACCAGCAGAATGTTCACAATGACTGCAATTGCAAGAACCAGGAAAGGGTCAAGGCCAGCAATAAAAATTCCGTAAGGAATGCTGCCTCGCAGTTCAATCCAGGGAAGCAAGGTTATAAAAACCAGGTAAAGCAGTTCGCTAGAACCCATTCTTAAGAAAGGATTGAAAGATTTAAAAAAGCTTTTGAAGGTAGTTAAGTCAGCTATTTGAATCAGGCATTAAAAATGCGGATAAAAAAACAATTTTGGCTTTTGATTGCTTTGTTGGCTTTTGCATCCTTCGCTGCAGCACTGCCAAGCGCAACCATTACAGCTCCTGCCTTTACAAACTCGCAAACCCCGACTTTCACAATAACTTACTCTGACGCTAATGGAATGGAACTTTCATGCAATGGAAGCTTTTCAAACAGCTTCGTTGCAATCTCAGGAACTTACTCGGGGCTGGACATTACTTCATGCATTCCTGGAGAGGGAAGCAAGCAAGCTTTTTTGAGAGTTGAATCAAGCGATGCAAACACATTTGACACAAACACCTGGCTTGTTTATGATACTACAAAGCCAACGATTACCGCTGTTGCGCCTTCAGGCCTGCAGACAAGCGATTTTGACGTGAATTTCACAATTTCTGACACTCTTTCGGGAATTGCAAGCGCTTCCTACACCAGCCCGACTTTTGGAAACGGCACAATTCCCTTAGACCAGAACAAAATCACGATCTCAACAGACGGCAATCACGCAATAACATATTATGCAACAGACAATGCAGGCAACCAGTCAGACAGCAGTGTTGTCTATGCGGCATTGGATAAAACAAGCCCATCAACTTCAATAGCGAGTATTGGTGGCGATTCAAGCTCGCCTTATTGGGATGTAAATAATGATTCTCAAACTTCAATCGTAATTTCTGGAGAGAGCGGAATGCTTTGCCGTTGGGGAACTGCGGACGCTGTTTGGAGCTCAATGACAAATGAGTGCTCAGTTTCTGGAACTCAAGCAACTTGCAATCTGGGCTCTTTAAGCCAAGGCTCCAGCCAGGCGTATTATATTTCATGCAAGGATTCTGCAGGCAACGAGCAGACAA
>Ga0209541_10011340_pt1 | contig 13973 bp, 11 predicted proteins | sample RifCSPlowO2_01_FD_184027 | JGI IMG/M metagenome (GOLD analysis project Ga0209541, IMG submission 184027) | Groundwater microbial communities from Rifle, Colorado - Rifle CSP2_plank lowO2_0.1 (SPAdes) (version 2) | ecosystem: Environmental > Aquatic > Deep subsurface > Groundwater | place... | reverse complement strand
AATTTCTGAACGATATCTTTACGGTTTTTTTCAGTTTGGTGGTTTTGGTGTCAGCGTTTGTCTTCCTCTTGATGCCTTACTTAGTTTTTTTTGTCGCTCCGGGTTTTGCGCCAGCCCAGCAAACCACTGTGATTCTGCTCTCGCGCATTATGCTGCTTTCGCCGATTTTAATCGGCCTGTCCAATCTTCTGGGCACCGTTACCCAGTTGTTTCGAAAATTTTTCATCTATGCGCTTAGTCCAGTGTTTTACAATCTGGGCATCATCGCCGGCATTTTGTTTCTGTACCCGCGTTTTGGCATCTATGGTCTGGGTTGGGGCGTGGCGCTCGGCGCTTTGCTTCATTTTACTATTCAGTTATTCGCGGCCCATAGTTCTGGATTTTTGCCGCGATTTTCTTTTTCTATAAACTTTAGTGATATCCGCAAAGCGGCGTTAACCTCGCTCCCGCGGACGTTGGGATTGGCTTTCAACAACCTGGCGCTCTTGGTGATTATCGCGCTGGCGTCCTTCCTGCCGAGCGGGTCCATTTCTGTTTTTAATTTTTCCTTTAACCTCCAGTCGGTGCCGCTCAATATTATCGGCATTTCTTACGCCGTCGCGGCCTTTCCGGTCCTGGCCAAATCTTTCGGCGCGGGCAAGACCGAGGAATTCAAAACGCACCTGAAAGAAGCGGCACGGGCCATTGTTTTCTGGTCTTTGCCGGTTATTTTTCTATTTATTGTCCTGCGTGCGCAGATTGTCCGGGTCATTCTAGGTTCCGGAGTTTTTTCCTGGGACAATACCCGGCTGGTGGCGGCTGGTCTGGCGATTTTTTCCGTTTCCATCTTGGCGCAGGGGATGATTACGCTCTTGTCTCGCGCTTACTACGCCACCGGCAATACTCGCCGCCCGCTTCTGGTTAATTTTTCCTGTTCGACCCTCATCATAATTTTTGCTTATGTTTTTATCCGTCTGTTTGAAGCCGTCCCCCTATTCCGGTATTTCATCGAGTCTCTGCTCAAAGTAAGTGATGTGGCTGGCACGGAAGTGCTGATGTTGCCGCTCGCATATTCTGCCGGCACTATTCTCAACTTTATCCTGCAGGCGGTTTTCGTGAAGAAAGATTTTTTGCCGACCGAGCCCTTCGTCAGCAAGACATTTTTCCAGAGCTTGGGCGCATCTTTTTTCCTGGGGCTGGTTACTTACCTGGGGCTGAACGCGCTGGCGCCGGTTTTCAACACAACCACCTTCTGGGGAATTTTTCTGCAGGGTTTCGTTTCTGGAATTTTGGGCATAATGGCCGGGGGTGCGGTTTTATATCTCTTGGGCAGCGAGGAATTGAAAGATTTGATGCGGACCTTCCACACCAAATTCTGGCGGGCCAAGGTCATCGCGCCTTCGACCGAAGAGCTTTAAGAATAAGGTTTTTTATGGTATATTAAAAAATCCCATCCGGCGGGTTTTTTATGTCTTATTTTTCAAAAATTTTAAAATATATCTGGCCGCATGTAAAGAGACACCAAGCTCTTTTTTTCGGTATTTTAGTGTTTTTTGTGGTTCGGATATTGGTTGATTATATTATTATACCCATTTTCTTCAAGCAGTTTATTGATATTATTTCCTCTTCCGGGACCGACCGGACTTTGCTTGTTGAGCAGGTTTTCTACTTAGTATTCATTATCATTGGCCTGCACTTATTGGTTGTAGCCACGGCTAGGACGCGGGGTTTTTTATACATTGATTTTCTGGTCAAAGTAACCAAAGATTTAAGGAACTTTACTTTTCAACAAATTGAGAAGAATTCTTACACATTTTTCTCCAACACTTTTGCCGGTAGTTTGGTTACTAAATCGAGGCGTTTTGTGAACGCGTTTGAGAATATGTTTGATGTTTTCATTTTTAATTTTGTCCAGGTAGCCGTTATCTTGGTCGGGGTTTTCATTGTTTTAATCAATGAATCCCTGTTAATTAGCGGTATACTTTTTAACTTAGTTTTTATTTACGTGGTTACGGTAGCTTTTCTGGTAAGAAAAAAATTCAAATATGACCTGCTGGAGGCCGAGCAAGATTCCCGTATCAGCGGTCGGCTGGCTGATGTTTTCAGTAATATTTCTGCTGTTAAATTTTTTTCCGCGAGAAATAATGAGATTAAATCTTTCGGGGCTTATACGGAAGAAGGAGCATTGAGAAGCAGGCGCGCGGCCAACTGGGGCAATATTATCGACGTGACTCAAAGTGCTTTTAGTTTCATTATTGGCAGTGTCCTGCTTTATGTTTTAGCCAAGCTCTGGCTCGCTAATCAAATTTCTACCGGCACAGTTGTGCTGGTGGAAAGTTATATGACTATTATTTTGGTTCGATTGTGGGACCTTAGTAATTCTTTAGTCAGATTTATGAAAAGCGCGGGTGATATGAAAGAAATGGTTGAAACATTCGAACTCCGACCCGATATTATGGACCCTACAAATCCCGCAAAATTGAAAATTACCAGAGGCCACATAGTATTTAAGGGCGTATTTTTTAAGTATGGTCAAGGTGAAGAAGTGTTGTCCGATTTTAATATTGAAGTTAAGCCCGGAGAAAGGATAGGTATCGTGGGGCATTCCGGCGCCGGCAAGTCGACGATTACAAAATTATTGCTTCGGCTCAACGATGTGTCTGAGGGTTCCATTACTATTGATGGGCAGAATATACGAAGCGTTACCCAGGATGACTTGCGCAGTGTTATCTCTTATGTGCCACAGGAGCCTATTTTGTTTCATCGCCCGATTCGGGAGAATATTAGTTACGGAAAAGTATCCGCCACACCCGATGAAATAACCGAAGTGGCCCAAAAAGCTCACGCCCATGAATTTATTTCCAAACTTCCCAAGGGCTACGACACGCTGGTGGGGGAGCGCGGAGTCAAGCTTTCCGGCGGGGAACGGCAACGAGTGGCTATCGCTCGGGCGATGCTTAAGAATGCGCCGATTCTGGTGCTGGATGAAGCCACCAGTTCGCTGGATAGTATCAGCGAAACCTACATTCAAGATGCTTTTAACGAGTTGATGAAAGGGAAAACCACTATCGTTATCGCACACCGTTTGTCCACCATTCAAAAAATGGATCGGATAATCGTGCTGGACCAGGGCAAGATAGTGGAAGAGGGCACCCATCAAGAACTGTTGACCAAGCAAGGTTTTTATGCTGAACTCTGGGAACATCAAACCGGCGGCTTTTTGGAATAAAAATTTTATGGACCTAAAGCATATCAGAAATTTTTCAATCATCGCGCATATTGACCACGGCAAGAGCACTTTGGCGGACCGGATGTTGGAAATTACCCACACGATTGAAGCGCGCAAAATGCGCGAGCAGGTTTTGGATTCCATGGAGCTGGAACGGGAGCGGGGGATTACCATAAAAATGCAACCCGTCCGCATGGTTTACCATATGGACGGCCCCGAGAGAACCGAAGGGCAAGAATACATTTTAAACCTAATTGACACTCCGGGGCATATTGACTTCTCTTATGAAGTTTCCAGGGCGCTAAAGGCCGTAGAGGGCTCTATATTACTCGTGGATGCCACTCAAGGAGTGCAAGCGCAAACTCTGACCACTCTGCAAATGGCTCAAGAAAACAACCTGCGTATCATTCCGGTTGTTTCCAAGGTAGATTCGTCTCTGGCCAGAATTGATGAAGTTAAAATGGAACTGGCGGCGCTTCTGGGGACAGACCCCAACGAAGTCCTGGAAGTTTCCGGCAAGACGGGGCAGGGTGTGGAAAATTTGCTTCAGAAAATTATAGAAAGAATTCCTCCGCCCACCCCCTCCGCCCTTTGCACTTCTCCCTACGTAGGGGGAGAACAGGAAGGTGTACAAGCGCTCGTGTTTGATTTTAACTACGACAGCCACCGTGGGGTAATTGTCTACGTGCGGGTGTTCGGCGGGGAGGTAAAAAAGGGCGACTCGCTTCTTTTTGCCGTGTCTAAAGAGAAGTTCATTGCCCTTGAGGTGGGCGTATTTTTTCCGAAAGAAACGCCGCAAAGCTCCATTGGGGTCGGAGAGATAGGTTATATCATTACTGGTATCAAAAGGCCGGGCCTGGCATCGGTGGGCGACACCATAACTTTGAGCAAAAAGCCGGCTCCGGTCCTGCCAGGTTATTTTAATCCCAAACCGGTGGTCTGGGCGTCCATTTATCCGGAAGACGCGGACGACTTTCCGGCCTTGAAGCTTGCTTTGGGTAAACTCCGGCTGTCGGATTCAGCATTTTCCCATGAAGAAGAGGCCTCCGGCGCACTGGGCAAGGGTTTCCGCTGTGGCTTTTTGGGTATGCTCCATCTGGAAATTATTACCGAGCGTCTTAAGCGAGAATTTGGAATGCACCTGATAGTTACAACATCCTCCATCACCTATAAAATTTTTTTGAAAAATAAAAAGGAGGAAATAATTTATTCCCCGCATTTTTTTCCGGAAGACGGACAAATTGATAAAGTATTTGAGCCATGGGTCAGAGTAAAAATAATTACCCCGCACACCTACACCAGCTTGCTCATGCCTTTTCTTTTTGAGCACGAAGCTATAGTTCATAATACCGAAAATTTCGGCGATAACCGTTCTGCTTTGGACCTGGAGATGCCGTTGCGAGAATTGATGCGCAATTTTTTTGACGACTTGAAAAGCACCACTTCGGGTTACGCTTCCATTGCTTATGAGTTGGGGGAATACAAAGAGGCGAACGTGACGCGACTGGATATATTGGTTGCGGACGAACCGATGCCGGCCTTCTGTCGGGTTGTCTCCCGACGCCGAGTAGCGGAAGAAGCGCGCAATCAAGTAGAGCGCCTAAAAAAGGTAATTCCCCGTCAGCAGTTTGCTTTCAAAATCCAGGGCAAGGCGCTGGGTCGGATTATCGCTTCGGAGACCGTCTCCGCTTTTCGCAAAGACGTGCTAATGCACGGTTCCAAAGTGGTCGGCGGGGGGGATGTCAGCCGCAAGAAAAAACTTTTAGAAAAGCAAAAAAGAGGCAAAGCCAAAATGAAGGAGCGGGGCAAAGGCAAGGTAAATATTCCTCAAGAGGTTTTCCTGAAAATGATGCGCAACAAAAGCTAGGCAAGACCTAGCGCACTAGGTCTTGCCTAGCTGGGTTTATCTAAAAATCGGCGCGTAAAGTAGAATCATTGAGATAGCCACCAGCACAGCCAGCACCGACCAGATAACTTGGATTTTCTTTTGATGTTTTTTATTGAAAAGCATATACTTGAAGTATAACATGTTTTGCCGACTATGAGAAATTTTGAACGCAATCGGAGATCAAGGAACTTACTGGAATCTAAGCCAGTGCTGTTACTGCTTGGAATTATTGTGCTCATCTTTGCCTGGAGCGTTTGGCGTTTTTCATACAAGATGACGGAGACCAGTCGAAATAAAACAATTATCCAAGCTAAAACGGAGGCTTTGAGAGAGCAGAAGGCAACTTTACTGGTGGACACACAGAAACTGGCGACCGACCGCGGCAAAGAAGAATTTTTTCGAGAGAATTTTGGTTTGGCCAGAATAGGCGAGGAAGTGGTGATTATCGTGGAAGAAAAGAGTTTGCCTCCGGAACCGAAGCAAAACCCCTTTTCCGGATTTTTTTCTTTTCTACAGAATTTATTTCGATAGTATGCTATAATAAACGGAATGAAAATCGCATTTTTCGGATTGGAGCGGGATAAACAGGAGGCGTTAGCCGAGGCTTTCCCGGGCGCCGAGACGATGTTTTTTGAAGAAAAGCTTGGTTACGACACCGTGGCCAAAGTCAAAGACGCGAATATCCTGTCCGTTTTCGTGAGCGACTTGGTGGACAAGAAAATCATTAATGCCCTGCCGGACCTGAAATTTATCGCGACCCGCTCCACCGGTTACAATCATATCGATGTGGCTTACGCGAAGGAAAAAGGTATCCCCGTGGCCTATGTGCCGGGCTACGGTTCGTATACCGTGGCGGAATTTGCTTTCGGCCTGATTTTGAATCTTTCCAGAAAAATAACTCTGGCGAATCACACCATCAAAAACTCCCTGGACTTCAATTACAATAATTCGATGGAAGGTTTCGATTTGCGAGGCAAGACCCTGGGCGTCATTGGCACGGGGAAAATCGGCCGGAATGTCATAAAAATCGCCAAAGGTTTTTCAATGAACGTTCTGGCCTGCGATCTTCACCCCGACCAGGCTTTTGCCCGGGAAAATAATTTTGAATATAAAAGTTTGGCCGAGATAATTGCCGGTTCGGATATAATTACTCTTCATGTTCCCTACACCAAGGAAAATCATCACTTGATTGGCAAGCCGGAAATTTTAAAAATGAAAAAGGGAGTTTATATCATTAACACCGCTCGGGGAGAGTTGATTGACACCGATGCTCTGATTTACGGGTTGCGGGAAGAAATCATCGCTGGCGTGGGCTTGGATGTGCTGGAAGGCGAGCGGGAATTGAAGGAAGAAATTGAGATTCTTGCTCACGGCGGAACCGCTCACGCCGAAAGCTATAAAACGATTCTGGAAGACCGGGCGCTGATGGAAATGGACAACGTGATTATCACTCCCCATATCGCTTTTTACAGCCACGAGGCGGTGGCGGAAATTTTAAAAACAACGATTGAAAATATCCGGGGATTTCTGGATGGTTCGCCGGTTAATTTGGTTTGACCAAGGCCATGGAAAATCGAATAAAAAATTTTGACCAGTTGGCAATAACCGAAAACCGCCGGCTGGCTCTGAGTGTTGCGGAGGCCGGCCTCGCCGCTTTGGATACGGAAAAGGTGATTCTGGACTCGGTACAGCTAGTGGACAACAATTTGAGCGTTTTAGGTAAAAATTTTGATTTATCCAAATTCAAGAACATTAAGATGGTGGGTTTTGGTAAGGCGGCTTGCGCCGCCGCCGTTGCGCTGGAGAAAGTCCTAGGTTCCAGAATAACCGAGGGCGCGGTTATTGGGCTTCAGAAAGCAGATAGTCAATACATTGAAACTTTTGTCGGTACGCACCCGCGGCCGAGTCGGGTTAATGTAGAGGCAGGAGAGAAAATTTATGCCATCGTGAAAAATTCCGAAGCGGACGACCTGATTATCGCGGTCGTGTCCGGTGGCGGGTCAGCATTACTCTGTAGTTCGGATAGCGAGTGTGCCGAGGGCACTCGGCTCTACGATTCCTTTTTAAAGACCGGTAAAACTATTACCGAGCTGAATACCGTGCGTAAACACATTTCCATTTTCAAGGGCGGCGGGTTGGCGAAAATCGCTTATCCAGCCACCCTGCTCGGACTTATTTTCTCCGACGTGCCTGGAGATAATTTTGGGAATGTTGCCTCAGGGCCCACTTATCAAGACGCCACGACTATTGAGGATGCCCGGAGAATTATTAGGGAAAATAACTTGGGCGAATTTAATCTCATTGAAACCCCAAAGGAAGAGCGGTATTTTGAAAAAACGCATAACTTTGTGTTGGTTTCAAATAAAAACGCAGTGGCGGCGATGGAAATATGTGCCACCGAGCTTGGTCTGAAAGTCAAGGTGGTTTCTACGGAAATTTATGAGGAAATGACAATGGCGCTGGAAAAAATATTTTTAGCGGAAGAAAACGACGCGGTCGCGCTGGCGGCGGGCGAACCGAGCGTAAAAGTTGGCAAGCGGACGGGGCGGGGCGGACGGAACTTGCATTTGGGTTTAATGGCGCTGGCGCGCGAAAAGGTCGGCCCCGGCTCCGTTTTTATCACCCTGGCTTCCGACGGTCTGGACAATAGCGACGCGGCTGGGGCGCTTATTGACGACCAGGTCAAAGAATTGGCAAAGAAACTACAGCTGGACGCCCAGCAATATCTTGACCGTTTCGATTCTTACACGTTTCTAAAAGCGACCGGCGGAATGATCATTACCGGCCCGACCGGCGCCAACGTTTCCGATTTGATGATTCTTTTGACAAAAAATAATGGATAAAATCACAAAAATTACAGTCGAAGAAATAAAAGATTCTCGAGGAAATCCGACCATCCGCGTGGCGGTTTTTTGTGGAGATAAAACTGGAAGTTTTTCCGTACCAGCAGGTGTTTCAACCGGCACGCGTGAGGCCTCTTGTCAGAGCGCCGGCCGGGCAATTGAAAAAATCAAAAACATTATCACCCCCGCTCTAATCGGAAAAAATATTTTAAACCAAAAAGAAATAGATGAATTAATGATTAAATTGGATGGTACGCCGAATAAAAATAATTTGGGCAGCAATTCAATGGTCGGGGTTTCTATTGCCTGCGCCAAAATCGCCGCCGAAATTTCTGGACAAGAAACTTTTGAATATTTGCGAACTTTAGCCGAAATTAAACCTTCACGCAGAATTCCTTATTTATATATGAATCTGATTAATGGCGGAAAACACGCGGATAATAATCTGGCTTTTCAGGAATATCTTATTGTTCCGGAAACGGAAAATGTGGAAGAAGCTATCGGCATTGGAATTGCCATTCAAAATACCCTCAAAGAAAAAATTAAGAAAGATCTTGGGGAAGAATCCGTGAAATTGGGGGACGAAGGAGGATTGGCGCCAAAAATCAGCGACATTCGCCAGCCGATTTTATATTTGCGCGAAGCCATCAAACAGAACGGGCTGGAAGGTAAGGTAAAAATTGCGTTGGACGCGGCCGGTTCTTCGTTTTATCAAGCCGGCCGATATCAAGTTGGCGAAAAAAGTACAACCAAAGAAGAATTGCTGGATATTTATATCGGCCTAATTAAAGAATTTAATTTATTTTCCATTGAAGATCCGTTCGCGGAAGAAGATTTTGAAAGTTTTAATTCTTTGAAAGAAAAAAATCAAGATTTATTGGTGGTGGGGGACGATTTAACCGTCACAAATGTTGCTTTACTGAAAAAGGCGATAGCAGAAAAAAGCATTAATGCAATGATTGTTAAGCCGAATCAAGTCGGCACTTTAACGGAGACCTTAAACGCGATGAAATTGGCTAGAGAAAATGGATTGGAACTTATTGTTAGCCACCGGAGCGGGGAAACGAACGACGATTTTATCGCCGACCTGGCTTACGCTTTTAATTGTTTCGGATTTAAATCCGGCGCTCCTGGAAAACCAGAAAGAATGGTAAAATATAAGAGATTAAAAAAGATTGCAAATTTATGACAGAAAATTTTATTAAATGGTATAGCGAAGTCGGGATTGCCGATGTTCCGTCCGTTGGCGGGAAAAATGCCGCTCTGGGAGAAATGTATTCCAATCTTGTGCCGTTGGGCGTGAAGGTGCCCGACGGATTTGCCCTTACTGCTGATGCTTATCGTCATTTTTTTAAACAGACAGGTTTGGATAAAAAAATAAAAGAAATTCTTGCCGATTTAGATACCCATAATCTCTCAAACCTTCAAAATCGCGGGAAAAAAGTTCGGGAAGAAATTTTGCAATCCAGTTTGCCTCAAGATTTACAGGACGCCGTTACTAAGACCTACGCGCAGTTCGGAGAAAAATATGGAGAAAACAGCGATGTTGCGGTCCGTTCTTCGGCGACGGCCGAAGATTTACCGGGCGCTTCTTTTGCCGGTCAGCAAGAAACCTATCTGAATGTTCATGGCATTGAAAATGTCCTAATTGCGGTAAAGAAATGCATCGCTTCGCTTTTTACCGATAGAGCTATCTCTTATAGAGCCGATAAGGGATTTTCTCATTTTGACGCTGCGCTTTCCGTAGGAATTCAGCGAATGGTGCGTTCCGACCTTTCCGCGTCGGGGGTGGCTTTTACGATTGATACGGAAACCGGTTTTGATAAAGTAATTCTAATCAATGGTATTTACGGGTTGGGCGAGTTCATTGTTCAAGGTAAAGTTATTCCGGATGAATTTATAGTTTTTAAGCCGGCGCTGGAAAATGCGGTAAAAAATCCAATTATCGGCAAAAATATCGGCAAGAAAAATATCAAGCTCATTTACGCGAAAGACGGCACCCGGCAGGAAAAAGTTTCATCACTTGACCAGCAAAAATTTTGCTTAACCGACGAGGAGGCCATTCAATTGGCAAAATGGTGTCTGCAAATAGAAAAATATTTTTCTGAAAAACATGGACATTATCAACCAATGGACATTGAATGGGCCAAAGACGGCAAAACCGGCGAATTGTTTATCGTGCAAGCGCGGCCGGAAACAGTTTATTCCGGCGAAGATAAAAATGTTTTAAAAGAATACAAGTTGCAAAAAACCGGCAAAGTCTTGGTAAACGGCATTGCCGTCGGATCTAAAATAGGCAGTGGGTCGGTTAGAGTTTTGCGAAACGCAAAAAATATCAATAGTTTTAAAAAAGATGAAGTGCTGGTAACTGAAATCACCGACCCGGACTGGGAACCGATTATGAAAATAGCCAGCGCGATCGTGACAGACAAAGGCGGACGCACTTCACACGCCGCCATCGTGTCGCGCGAACTCGGCATTCCTTGTATTGTCGGATCAAATAATGCGACGAAAGTTTTAAAAAATGGCCGAGAGGTAACGATTGATTCTTCTTCCGGACAAGTTGGTAATGTTTATGAAGGCCTGATTCCTTTTGAGGTAGTGGAACATCATTTAGATAAACTTCCCAAACCGGCGGTAAAAATTATGGTGAATATCGGTTCACCTGATGATGCTTTTCGGAATCATTATCTACCGGTGGAAGGGGTAGGTTTAGGCAGGTTGGAATTTATTATTGCTTCGTATATTCGCATTCACCCAAACGCTTTACTGGATTATCATAAACTAAAATCGGCCAAACTAAAGAGAAGTATTAATGCCCTGACCGTGGGCTACAAAAACAAAACCGATTTTTATGTGGACGAGCTGGCTTTGGGAATCGCTAAAATAGCCGCGACCTTTTTTCCACGCGAAGTTATTATTCGTTTCTCCGATTTTAAAACCAACGAATACCGCACGCTCCTAGGCGGAGAATTATATGAACCGCAGGAAGAAAATCCGATGCTTGGCTGGCGCGGGGCTTCGCGCTATTATGATCCGAAATTCAAAACCGCTTTCGGTTTGGAATGCCAGGCAATGAAAAAAGTGCGCGAAGAAATGGGTTTTACCAATGTCGTGCCGATGATTCCGTTTTGCCGAACGCCGGAAGAGGGGAAGAAAGTTATTGCCGTAATGAAAGAAAATAAACTTGACCGCGCAACAGACAAAAGTTTGAAAATTTATGTAATGTGCGAAATTCCCTCCAATATTCTTCTGGCCGACGAATTTCTTGAAATTTTTGACGGAATGTCAATTGGCTCCAACGATTTGACCCAGCTGACTCTCGGCCTAGACCGCGATTCTGGCATCGTGACTCATATCGCCAACGAAAATGACCCAGCGGTTAAGAAACTTGTTTCGGAAATTATTCATAAATGCAAAGCAAAAAACAAATACATCGGCATCTGCGGGCAGGCGCCGTCAGACTATCCAGAGTTTGCGAAATTTCTTGCCCAAGAAGGAATTGAAAGCATGTCCCTAAACCCAGACACGGTTTTCAAAATCATCTTAGAACTTGCCAAAAATACAAATACATAGGAAACTCCTATGTATTTGCGGGATTAGTTTAGTGGTAAAATGAGTCCTTCCCAAGGATTAGACGCGAGTTCGATTCTCGCATCCCGCACAAAATACAAAACTTGACAGGTATGCTATAATAGAGATATTAGAAAATAATCAAAAAAAATTATGAAAGATGTAACAATTTATTCAACTCAAACTTGCCATTTCTGTCATATGGCCAAAGAGTTTTTTAAAGAAAAGAATATCGCTTATACCGAATACGATGTGGCGAGCGATATGGAAAAAAGAAAAGAAATGGTGGAAAAAAGCGGACAAATGGGTGTGCCGGTTATTATTATTGGCGATGAAATTACGGTGGGTTTTGATAAGCCCACAATTGCTAAACTTCTAGGACTATAATAGACTTTTATGGATGAAAAATTAGATGGAGGACGAATAAAAGACCCTAAAATTGCTCACGAAATGGCAGATATAATGGATCCTTATTATAAGAAAACTCTCGGCTTGTTTCCTGCTTCCAAGAAAAAGATGGCTGAAGGAGAGCGGATAGCTGAACAGTATAGGCAAAAAGGTGTAAAGATAGAAGAATCTGATCTGCCACAAGAAGTGTTGGATATTGTGGGAACATGTAGTCGCAGATTCACAGAAGGGTGCAAAGGAGGAGTATGGAGAATTCACGGTTTCTTTAGAGTTGATCCAAAAATCGGTGATGAAATAATTACTTATATTATTCGCGGAAGGGTAGATATCCATGATAATAATGGCAATTGCATTGAAACAAATAATGGTGATATAACTATAAAAATGAAAGAAGGAAAAATAATTGAAGATGATTCCAATTACCTCAATTCAGTCAATGTCAGTAGACCTTCCAAAGACTCTAAATACTAAAAACTTGTGGTCTAGACAGAAATGTAAATAAGGTAAAGCATTTCATTTCTATTTATGGTATGCTTTGTCTATGCCAAAACCAAGTTTGTCGTCAAAAGATATAAATCAGATAAAAAACCTAAGAAAAACAGGCCACACTTTGTCTGAAATAAAAAATATTACCAACAGGAAATCCAATGGAACTATTTGGAAATATATTAAAGAAGTTTCAATTTTGCCAAAATATCAAGCAATATGGAAAGCAAAAAGAGGCGGAAGTAGAACAAAATCATTGCGTGCATGGGGGGAAGCCAGAAACAAAGCTTCGCGTATAATTTCAAAAATTGGCTTTAAAGAAAAAATGCTTATACTCTCTTCTCTTTATTGGGGTGAAGGCAATAAAACTGAATTAAATTTAATAAACAGCGACCCCCTGATGCTAAAAGTCGTAATGATTTGTTTGAAAAGCTTAGGGGTAAAAAAAGACGAATTTAAAATAAGCCTTAGGTTATTTGAAGATATGGACAAGAAAAAAGTGGTTTGTTTTTGGGAAAACACTTTGAAATTACCGAACAAGACCATACAAAAAATAGATGTAATAAAAGGTAAAAAAGTCGGAAAACTTAAATATGGTATGTGTAGATTAAGAGTAAAAAAGGGCGGAAAGTATTTCAAATTGATAATAAGTATGATAAATTTAATCAAATCAGGCGTATAAAAATGTCCCCGTAGTTCAATGGACAGAACGGCTCACTCCTAACGAGCTGATCCAGGTTCGACTCCCGGCGGGGACACATATTGGATTTTAAATAAAATAGATGATATATTCATATTACTATGGAAATAGAAAAAACAGGTCAGAACACAGATTTAACCTTTGAAGTGCTTAAAAATTTAATCATTAACAACGAAGGCAAGGTAACAAATCTAATGCTGGATAGCGCGTTAGACAAAGGGAAAATTACCCGGCAACAGTTTTACGAACTTTCCTCTGGATTATCTAGAAGAAACGAGTGGTCTAACGAGGAATTAGAAGAAGGGCGTCATATAGATTTTCTTACCGGCTTGCGTAACCGCCGGGCTTTAGATCAAAGCTTGCCTGAACTGATTAGACAATTAGATTATACTGGAGGTAAAAAAGAGGCCGCCCCCCATTCCGTAATGGTTATCGCTTTGGATATTAATCGTTTTAAGTTTGTAAATGATACATACGGACATGTCAAGGGAGATAATGCTTTAAAAGTTGTTGCGGATCGTTTTAGACAAGTTACTAAAGAATGGAGTGGACAACAAGTTTTTCGTTATGGCGGGGATGAATTCATTATTGTTCTACCTATTAAAAAAGATTTAAATCAGGGTGAAATGGAAGAAATTTTTCAACGCATTCAGGCTAAAATCAATAATGACTTATCTATCTCTGTCAATGATAACAAATTTTTCCTTACTCTTTCTATGGCTTTTTCTAGTTACAAAAAAGAAGAAGGACAAGACGAAGAAGATGTGCAGAAAATTGCAAATAGATTAATTGAAATTGCTGATGAAAAATTAATAGAATACAAAAAGGTAAGTGGTATAAAAAGAGGAGAATAAAGTAGCTTTTATT
>Ga0209541_10011339_pt1 | contig 13973 bp, 11 predicted proteins | sample RifCSPlowO2_01_FD_184027 | JGI IMG/M metagenome (GOLD analysis project Ga0209541, IMG submission 184027) | Groundwater microbial communities from Rifle, Colorado - Rifle CSP2_plank lowO2_0.1 (SPAdes) (version 2) | ecosystem: Environmental > Aquatic > Deep subsurface > Groundwater | place... | reverse complement strand
TCATATTCATCGGATCTTTTTGCGCCATTTTACATATAAAAGCATTAAACACTTATATTTAAATCTTGTGATGATGGAAAAGATAGGTGCAAGGAGGGGAATATTTAGTTGGGAAATTTCTATGAGTATATGTAACCACTTTAGGATAACAAACTAAGCGAAAAGCTTATAAATAACCGGGAATACTACGAGAATATGGACATTCCCAAAGAGGCTTTGGTTTTAGCGGATTATTATACCCGCAGGGCTTTAGAGGTGAATCGGATTGAAGGAGAGATTAGTTCTGCAGAAGCGAGTATTGAGAAAATGTACGATATTTTAGGAATGCCGTTTGAAAGAGCAGGATATACTTCTTCGGTACCAAATCCTGTCTCTTTGGAAAAGTTATTGAGTGACGAAGAAAGTTTACGAAATAGGGTAAGCCAAATTAATGATGCGTATGATAATGCAGTAAAAACCAGAGAGCGGCAGCAAAAAGTTTTGGCTGAAGCAGAAAGTAAAGTCAAGGAAGTGGCTAGATTAGACGGATTGACTCATCTTTATCGAAAAGATGTTTTTTTGGCTCTTTTGGATAAAGAGATTCAAAGGAAAAATTCTCCTCATCGCAGAACAGAAGATGCAGAAGGAATCTTAGGTTTGATTATTATGGATATTGATAATTTTAAGCTGTACAATGATTCTTATGGATATACACAAGGAGATGTGGCTATACGCTCTGTAGCGGAAGTAGTCAATCACCAAGTGCGAGGAGAAAATGATCTTATTGCCCGTACTAAAGGATATTATGGTGAAGGCGGGCGTTTTGGGGGAGAAGAACTGATGGTTTTTGTTCATTGCTCTACTGCCGAAGATTTAGGAAGTATTGCAGAACGTTTAAGACAAGCAGTATATAATAATGGTCTGGATACTTCAGCTAAGCTGGACAAATCAGGTAATGCATATGAAGCATATTATCATGGCGTTGACGGCCGGAAAGCGGAAAAAGTCTCTGTGAGCGTGGGCTGCGCAGTTTATCAGGATGGTATGGTCAACAAGAACCTGATTAAATCTGCCAACCAAGCGCTTAAAGAAGCTAAGAAAAAGAGAAACTGTACTGTTTGTGCTTGGGAAATGCCTAAAGACTCTCAAGAATAGAGTCTTGATGCTATAGTCTAGTATATCTTAATTATATTCTACACTATACAAACATTTATATATAAGCCTGAAAATTTTAACTACTCTAGAATAAAAAACCATCTTTAAGGGGGTAATAAAAAATGGAATTTAAAAAGTTGTTTTTGTATGTGTTTATGATTTTGGCTGTTTCGGCCTTTGCCGCAGCTGCTCTGCCGACAGAGATTGCTTTGGGCAGTAACAGCCAGGTAAGAAGCGATAAGGTCACTACAGTGGTTCTTACGCCGACAATCCTTTCTGTTGTCTTGACGGATGTGCCTGGTGCCATCATCGGTCAACCGGTAGCATTAGCTTTAGAAGGAGTAGCTACTAAATATACTGCAAGCTTATCTGCAGCAAGCATCACTTTTGCTGATGCTGTTGATGCATTGGTTGCTCATCCTGTAACAATGACTATCACTGTGCCTAAAGATCAGGATTCAGAGAAATCTAAAGTTGGTACTTTGAAGTTAACTGCAGGTACAACTATCACTCAGCTTCCGATTAATATGGAAACCCAGTCCAAGCTTTCATTTAAGGGTGTTGAAGCTGATGTAGCCGGTGAAACTGATGGAGATGTCGGTGAAGGAGACAAAGTCAGCAAGAAGGCTCTTCTATTAGATGAGGTAACTTTCTCTGTAGAGATGGAAAACCTTTTCCCTAATGAGAACAAGGAAGGAGATATGAGCGATGTAGAGATTACCGTCACTATCGAAGGCCTTGACGATGGAGACGATGTAGAAGAATCCAGCGATAACTTTGATCTTGGGACTGAGGATAAGGAAACTCAAGATATCGTCTTCACTATTCCTAAAGCCGCAGATGACCAAATTTATGATGTTACTTTGGTAGCTGAAGGAGAAGACGAAAATGGAGCTACCCATAAAGCAGCGCGAAATTTCCAATTAGAGGTAAAGAAGAATAAAGACGATGTCCGTATCAATAAGGCAGAAGTTTCCCCAAGCACTGTGGCCTGCGATGAAACCTTCACTTTGAGTGTGGATGTTTCCAATTACGGCAGCAACAAGGCAGAGGATGTCTATGTTAATATCTTCAACAAAGATTTAAGCATTGATATCAAGGAAGAAGGCCTGACCTTGGACAAGAGCGTAACCAAGAAGACCAATAAGTTCACCAAGACTTATGAACTGATGGTCAAGACACCTTCGGACAGCAATAAGAAAGTGGCTCAGGGCAAGTATCCTATCACAGTTTACTCCTTTGTAGACAGCGACAAGAAAACTGATGAAGAATTCGCTTATGTAACTGCCTCTACTGACTGTAAGAAAGCAGAAGAGAAGAAACAGGAACCGGTAGTGGAAATAAAGACCACCGCTAATGTTTCTGCGGATACTTCAGATAAAGATAGCGAAGAAGTGGACAAGGAAGTAACCGAAGTATTGGACACTATCGAAGAGCCCGGCTTTGAATTTGGAGGAGTAAGCAGCAAAGGACTTTTGATCGGCGGAGGCATCCTCGTATTAGTGATGCTGATTGTCATCATTGCCTTGGCGGCTAAAGCAACTTCAAAATGAAGTTAGGAAACTTTTTATTTTTTATTTTTTCTATTTTTTCAGTATTTTTATTAGTGCCAGCTGTTTCTGCCAAAGTCTTTATAAATGAGGTTTTTCCTTCTCAAAATGTAATTGAATTGTATAATTTTGATAACACCGAGATCAATATCGCAGGGTGGAGCATTCTTACTTCCATGATGTATGAGTCAAAAACTCTTTCCGGCGTCATAAGTCCAAAAGGGCATCTTCTAATAAATCTTGCAGGAACAAAAGGATTGGATCCCTCTGAAGAGGAGATCACTCTCTTCAAGTCTATAGGCGAGACAGAGGATTTTTTAAGTTACACTTGGGAAGATTATATTCCTTATAATGAAGAAGGATTGAATCCCCAGCATTCATACGGAAGATATCCTGACGGCAAAGCAGGAGCTAAGGGAGTGGAATTCAGCTTCCCTTCTCCCGGGGAGAGTAATTTCAACCTGAAAGTTTTTGGGGAAAGCCAGCTTCCGTTTGGAGACATTCAAACCGAATCTCCAGTAGTTATCTCCACAATCGCGCAGGATAATTATCTTTCCGGATATTCTTTGATTTCTCCTTTTTTTAATTTAGAGATAAACGGCCAGGAAATCAAAAAAGACCCCACCAATCAAGAAATAATCTCCGAACAGACTTACAAATTTAAATTGAATCTCCCAGCCAAATTTTTTAAGAAAGGAGACGCAGTGAAATGGAAATTTTACGGGATTGACGAATCCGGCAAAGAAACCATCGGAAAAATCACCGGTTTTAAGGTGATCAACACTCCGCCGGTGAAAACCAAGGCTATTCCTTCTCAAACAACAGACGAAGGGATTAGCACCGTAGTCGATCTTAATTCTTATTTTTCTGATGGGGATGGAGACTCCATGTTTTTTAATGTTCTTTCTGCCGAACCCAACGGACATCTTTTATTTATCAAAGAAGGATTAAAAATGACCATCGTCCCGGCCAAAGACTGGCACGGAACGGAATCAATCAAAGTTTCCGTTACTGATGGTGAAGCCGCAGTGGAAAGCAATTTGTTTGATGTAGTTGTCAACAGCGTTAATGATGCCCCAGTGGCTGTCAGCCAAGAAGTAAGCGCCACTGAGGACGTACCGGTAACAATCGCCTTAAGCAGTATAGATATTGATACGCCTGCTGATTTCATTACATACAAAATAGTTGATGCTCCTAAAAAAGGAACTCTCTCCGGTTCAGGGCAAACTGTTACTTATATCCCCAACCCGGAAGCCAATGGAGTAGATACCTTTGCTTTCTTGGTGAACGATGGGACATATGATTCTGCGCCAGCTATTGTAACCGTCAATATCGCTGCAGTGGCTGACGCGCCTAAATTCAATCTGGATTCTTTTAAGATAGAGATATATGAAGACGGTTTTAAGGCAGTAAGCCTGAACAATTATCTGACTGATGCGGATACTCCGCTGAACGATTTGACGTTCACTTATGCCGGACAGGAGCCGGAATTGAATTTTAAGCTTGACGAAGCAAAGAATGAGATGTATATCACTTCCTTGGTTAAAGACTGGTTTGGAGAAAAGAAAGTTTTCCTAACTGTTTTTGACGTAGGCGGAGTGTTGAGCGATACTGCGGAAATGACTATCAAGGTCAATCAGCTGAAAGACGATGCTCCTGCAATTACTTCGTTTTATCCGCTTTATGATGTTGCTATAGGAGAGGATAAAATCCAAGAATTCAAATTGGAATTAAATGACCCGGACAAGATCAATCCTAAATTTGAGTGGTATGTAGATGGAAAGAAACAAAGCGATGTGGATAATATATTTATCTTTGATGCTAAGAAATATTCTGTTAATGAACATAAGATAAAAGGAAAAGTAGTAGGTTACTCTTTAGAAAAAGAATGGATTGTGAAGTTGGTAGACAAGCCAGTCTTTGATAAGTTCAACGGAGCGACTACTGATTTATCCAAGCTTAACCAAGCTCAGCTGAAATCAGTTAATCTAGCATTAGAGAAACTGGGGTATGGGAAAATAGTCTTTGATACTCCAGTAGATTTAACTGAGATTTTGGATTTGAACAATGTGGTGGAATTGGGCAGTAATCTGGCAGCTGTTGACAAATTAAATGCTCCTGCATTGAATGTGCCAGCAACAATTACTTTATATAAAGTGAAATTTAATAATCCGGTAGTTTTGTCTTATGATGGATTTACTACTGATGCTTCTTTGGTCAATGCTCTGTGCAGCGATTGTCAGGCAATTAGCAAGGGAGCGGATAGCATTACCTTCAAGACAAAGCATTTTTCAAGCATGAAACTCGGAGAGAGCACTTCTTTGCAATTAAACGTGCCTTCAGCAGTCTCTTTTGAAGAAGGAGAAAGAGGAGCAACTGTTGCCGCACAATTTGATTTAACTAATGCAGGAACAAGCGCGTTATCCAATCTAAAGATTAGCAGCACTGCAGCTAGCCAGTATGGAGCAGTCTTTTCTCTTGATGGTGTAACCTACAGCAATACTGTTACTCTAAATGGTTTAAGTGTGGGAATGATCAAACCTATCTTTGTCAAGGCAACTGTGCCGACAAATATTGATTCTGGCTGGCAGGATATCGGAGACATTTTGATTGTTGATACTACTTTAAGCAAGACTATTGGCGGATTTTATCTGAAAGCCAAAGATTATCTTGTAATTAATGAAATCAAAGTCAACGGCAAAACCGATGGAGAATTAGTGCCGGGAGAGATTAATGAAATCAAGGTGGTAGTGGAAAATGTTTTAGGAGACGGAGATTTGGAGAATATTGACGTAACTGCTACTTTACTAAATGTAAACAAAAAGGACTTGGACGAAGAAGAGAGCTCATTTGACTTAAAATCCGGAGCAAGCAAAAAAGTCTCTTTTGAATTTGAACTGCCATACAATCTGGAAGAAGGCAGCTATGAACTGGAAATCGAAGCGGTAGGAGAGACAAAAGAAGGGGCGGAGATTGAGATGACCAAGATCTTTGAGATAGATGTTGAGAGAGAAGGACATCAGATAACTATTGATGCAATAAAATCCTTACCGGCTAAAGTTGATTTTTGTGATGATAAAACAGTATTGATTGAAACAAAATTAATCAATATCGGCAATACTGCAGAAAAAGATTTAACTTTGAAATTGCAAAGCGGAGGAAAAGTTTTGAGAGAGAAAACTGGTTTAGTCTTGGAAAAGTACACCGGTAAAGCTTCCCAAACAGCTATCTTTGAAATAGAAACTTCTAATCTGAAAGAAGGGAAAAATATCCTTACTTTAGAACTGTTTAACAGCAAGAATAATTTTGATGCGAAAGAATTTATTTTAGAGGCAGAGAACTGCGCGGTTCAGGAGAAAGCGCAAGAAAAGAAAATAGAAGTGAAAGAAAGCATTCTGCCGGCCGCTTCTGATGCTGGTTCGAAAAGCAAACAGAAGGAGAAGATTACCGAAAGCACAGTTCTTGCAGTGAGAAATACCCAAGAATATTTGGTTTTGGTCTTATTGGGAATTGTGGTCTTAGGGGGAATAATCCTTTTGCTGCTCGGATTGTACGTCTTTAGACGGAAGTAAATCTTTCATCAGCCAGGCTACTTCTACTGCTTCACCGACAACAGTGACAATTTTTCTTTTTGAGCCGAACTGTTTAATTAAATCTTCTAGTAAAGGCCGAAGAGAAGAAGATTCCGAAACAGTCTTCTTTTTACTGATATAGTAAACTGCGTAGCTTATAGCACATATTTATCAACCCAAGTACTTTATCGACGCAGTTTACTTATTAGATAACTGCGCCAAATAGACTATAACCTGCGCAGTTATCTATACTTTCGAATGGACAGCTGTCTTTCAAGCGGATGTACTTTCTATTTTTGAAGGATAAATGCAGAAACAATTAAAAAGGCAGAGTCTGTCCAACGCTTATGCAAATCAGCTTTTTTGAAGAGTTTCCTACAACAAAGAATTTAAGTAAACTGAATCTGATTAGTTGGCCGACCAAGATTTATCTTGCGGCCCGAAGCTGGAAAGAGTTTAATCAGCTTAAGAGCAGAATGCGCCAGAAGAATGTCAAAGAAATGATATACTGGCCGATTCTTGAGATAAACGAGGGATACTGGATTTCTCCATTTTCTTTCCGCCAAGCATTGCAGAGAATATTCGGCGAATTGAAGGGAAAAAGAGTTCCGGTGATGCTGGATTTAGAATTGCCGACTACCCGCAACCCATGGCTTTATTTAACCCAAGGATTAAATTTTTTTAAGAATAAAAGATTGATACAGAAGTTTATTGAAAATTATGCTGGCCAAGTCTATCTGGCAGAATATTATCCACCGGGAAAATTGACGGAACAAATTTTGGAATTCTTCGGATTACACTATCAAAATAAAAGATCAAACATAATAAAACTGATCTATCACTCAATGCATAAATTCAATGAAGAGTTTATCTGCGATGAAATGAAACAAGGAAGGAATGAGGGCGGTGAAAGATTCTTGGCTGCATACGGAACGATAGCTAGAGGAATACAAAGAAACGAACCAATCCTCTCTTTGAAGCAGTTAAACAAAGATTTAGAACTAGCTAACTTAGAAGGAATCAAAGAAGTGATTATTTATCGTTTGGGCGGCCTGAACAAAAATTATGTTAATCTCCTGAAGCAATTTTGATAATCAAAAAAATAAGCTAGCGTATCCCACCACCCGAGACGTATCTCCACTGGCTTCGGCCGAAGTGGTGTAATGCAGTAATCTTGGCTGCCAGTGGTTAAGCCTGTAAAGCTCTATGGCTATTCGAAGGGGAAATCTTCCGCAGGCGTTCAAGTTGGTATGATTAAGATTGATTATTGATTTGATAGTTTGCTTGTCTTCTTTTTCTGCGGCATTTTGGGATAGATAATGGCTGAGGTCTGTGCTGATAATGATAAAATAATCGGCAAATTTTTCTGTAATCAGCTGGGCAAAGGATTTTATCTCATTTTCAGCCAGTTCTCCCACTACGGCCGGAGCAATTTGAAAGTTTTGGAAAAGATGCTGAAGAAAAGGCAGTTGCACTTCCAAACAGTGCTCTTTGAGATGAGCTTGATTGTTTGGTAAGACAAATGGGGCGGGGAAGGCTTCTACTATTGTTTTTACATTTCCCAGCGGAGTTTCCCAAGCTTCATAATCTGCAAAAGAGATGCCGGATAAAGGAACGGTGTGATTTGGGCCGAGCAGGAGAATCTTCTTCGGCTTGATTTTTTTTAGCAACGAGTAGGCATAAGCAGCTGTTCGGCCGGAGTAGGTATAACCGGCGTGGGGAACAATGAGGCCGTGAATATTATCTGTTTTGATATTTTTTATTTTTTCTTGGAATGGTTTGTCTTGCTGGGCATTACGGAAAAATGAGACGAGCATCTTTTGCAATGCTTCTTTTTCTTTCGGGTAAAACATTCCGGCAACGGCGGGTTTTCGAATCATAATCAGGTTAATCGGTTATTTTTTATTAACTTAACTATTTCTTACGTAATCTTTAAAAATAACTACTACCGGATACTTAAACTTATGAATAAAGAAGAAAAGATTATGTGCTGGCGTCCTCGGCCGATAATGGACCAAACGGAATTTATTCGCATCAGCAAAGAGATGTTCGGCCGTTCTTCTGATGTGCTGATCCAACGGCATCTGCAAGATGTCTTAAGCGGAAGATATTTTGAAAAGGTGGGGTGGTATCAGAAAGAAGACAGCCAAATTTTATCTCCGCCCGTACCAGTAGATTTTCCCCAGGTTTACGTTCCGTCTTCTAGACTTTCTTCATTAGGAGAAGAGTTATACCAGCGGCTGTTGAGAGAAGTACAGAAAGCAGGAGGAGAGATATTTCCTGGAGCAAAGAAAAACGATTTGGATCATCCGTTTATCCGGGGGTATGTTTGGTCAGAACATTATTTCACTTTGGCGGATAAGTCTGGAGCATTTTTACAAATCGAGGGGGATTCGAAAGAACGAGCAAAAAAAGTTAAACTTACTTACAAACAGCTGGAAAGCCGTTCTCGTAACCATCATCTTGCTTATACAGAATTTCGCACAGAAATCGATTTAGAAAAAGAACGGCTAAACGGAGAAGAAAAGTGGAAATATGATACTGGGTTAGAAGCAAAACTGTTCTTGCCATATTCTCGTGAAGGATTAAATAAAAAGATTACGTTCTCTTTTGACGGGATAACTGTGGTTTATACCAAAGTCAAAGGAAGAGATGAATATTATCTCGCGGCTTTTCCTCGAAGGTTACCTTCCGTAGGACTGGTGCAGAGAATCAAAACTGAGGAGACTTCCGTGATTTATTCGGTTTATATTCCTCACCCATTGGGGGAAGAACTATGTTACCGGTCGATTCCTCAGCAGATTGACATGGAAAAGGTGCTTAAGACAATATTCTCTGGTTTTTTGAAGGAGAAATGGGCGTAATCTTTGGAAAGATTAAATTTGCTATTTCTTTTAGAAAGAATTAAATAAAACAAGGCATTTTCTATTTAATCATCTTTGATAAGGTGGTAATCGGGGTGGAAGCGTTGGAAACGCAGGAAAAAGAGGCTTATCTATATTCTAAGCAGAAAGCACATAAAGTAAAGTGCAATCTTTGCAGCCATCGCTGTCTTATTTCTGAAGGAAAACGGGGCATCTGTATGGTGCGGGAGAACCGAGAAGGCAGATTGTACTCGCTGGTTTACGAGCGGCCGGTCTCTATGAATATCGATCCGATAGAAAAAAAACCGCTTTACCACTTCTTGCCCGGAAGCAGAGTTTTTTCTTTTGGGACAAGTGGCTGCAATTTCAGATGCTCCTTCTGCCAGAATTGGGAAATTTCCCAAGCGAGCAAAGAAGGAAAGGAACTGGGAGATCGTACTCCAGTCAGTAATCTAGCTAATTTTGCTTTAAAGAATAAATGCCAAGCCATCGCTTATACTTACAGCGAACCGACGATTTTCTTTGAATTGGCATACGATACCGCAAAAATAGCTAAAGAGAAACAACTGAAAAATGTTTTTGTGACCAATGGCTATTATACTCCTGAAGCAATCAAGAAAATTTCTCCGTATCTTGATGCAGCCAATATCGATCTAAAATCTTTTTCGGATGGTTTCTATAAGCGAGTCTGCGGAGCAAGATTAGAACCCGTACTGGAAGCGATTAAGCTGACGAAGAACATGGGCATTTGGACAGAGCTGACCACTCTGTTGATTCCAGGGGAGAATGATTCGGTTGAAGAGTTAAAACAAATTGCTTTGTTTATAGCTTCTTTGGGCAAGGAAATTCCATGGCATATCTCACGTTTTACCCCGTTATATGAAATGAAAGGAAAAGAAGCCACACCCATAAAAAGTATGATAAAAGCTTATGAACTTGGCAAGGAAGCGGGGTTAAAAAATGTTTATCTTGGAAATGTGATGGAGAAGATTTATAACTCCACTTACTGCTCTCAGTGCGGAAAAATGGTGATCGAGCGGGAAGGGTACAAAATCTATAATCTTTTGAACGGGAACAAGTGCAAACATTGCGGAACAGCAGTGGCGGGGGTTTTTGATGCTAAGTGAGAAAGAGAAAAAGTTTTTATTGGGACTGGCAAGAGAAACTTTGAAAGATTATCTCTGTAAGGAGGAAATTAAAAAACCGCATGGTTTAAGCAAGATTATGGAAGAGAAGAGGGGAGTGTTTGTTTCTTTGCATGAAGGCAAGGAGTTGCGGGGGTGTATTGGCAGCCTTTCTCCTGATGAACCGCTTTATACCGGAGTGATGAAAAATGCAATCAATGCGGCGGTGCAGGATCCCCGCTTCAGGCCGGTGAAGCTCGAAGATGTGGATAAACTGGATATTGAGATATCAGTGCTGAGCGAGCCGAAAGAACTGCACTTTGGGTCTGTTAAAGAATTGATGGAACGACTGCATCCTAAAAAAGATGGGGTTATAATCTCAAAATGGCAGTACTCAGCTACTTTTTTGCCGCAAGTTTGGGAGCATTTTTTTTCCAAGGAAGAATTCCTGACCAGCCTTTGCCTGAAGGCAGGCCTGCCTCCTGATGCCTGGAAAGACAAAGGGCTGAAAGTTTATACTTACCAAGCAGATGTGTTTGGAGAAAGTTAATTTAAATAACTACTCCCCGATATTTGTATGGATTATCGCGGATTATATGTTTCTTCTTCCATAAAGCATAAAAAGATTTTCGATTCTTTAATTCGTATGAAAGCGATTATTCTGGCTGCGGGTTATGCTACCCGCCTTTATCCTTTGACTTTAGATACTCCAAAGCCGTTATTGGATGTAGGGGGGCGGCCGATGGTGGAGCATATTATCCAGAATATGGAACGGGTGAAAGAACTGAACAGGATCTATATCGTGACTAATGATAAATTCTACCCTAATTTTTTAGCTTGGCAAAGAGGATTTTCCTCTTCTAAGCCGATAGAGATCATTAATGATGGGACTACCACTAATGAAAATCGCTTGGGAGCAATCGGGGATATCAATCATGTGCTTCATGTTAGAGAGGTTCGTGAAGATTTGATGGTAGCAGCAGGAGACAACTTATTTGAAGTTTCTCTGTCTAAAGTAGCCAGTTCTTTTTATGAAAAGGAGTATTCTACTTTAGTACTATATGATGTTAGGGACAGAGAACTGGCAAAGAAATACGGCATTGTGGCCGTTGATGAACAGTTCAGAGTAATCAATTTTCAAGAAAAGCCGGCAGAGCCATCTTCCACTTTAGCTTCCACCGGCATTTATCTTTTTCCTAAGAAATCGCTGATGCTTTTGGAAGAATACTCAGCTAACGGAAGCGGCAAGGATCGGCCGGGAGATTTTATCACATGGCTTTACCCGAGAGAGCCGGTTTATGCGTATATCACTGATAAAACCTGGTATGATATCGGAAGTTTGGAGCAGTTGGAGAAAGCGAGGCAGGAGTTTAAAACAGATTGATTATTAAGAAATCAGTTTCTTGATGATATTTTTCACTTCTTTTGGATCGGCTTTTCCTCTACTTAGTTTCATCACCTGGCCGACGATGAAATCTACAGCTTTTTCTTCTCCTCTTTGATAATCCGCTACAGCCTGAGAAGAATTCTTGATGGCTTGCCGGCAGAAGTTTTCTAATTCTTTTTGATTAGAGACCATGCCCAATCCTTTTTCTTTTACTTTTTCTTCCGGAGAGAAATCTTTTTTGGCCATTTCGCTGAGCAGCTTTCGGCCGGTTTCTTCATTGATCTTTTTGTTTTCCAATAAGCTGAGCAATTCAGCGAGATGCTCTGGTCTGATTTTTAGTTCGGGAAAAGATTTTTCCTCATCGTGAAGAACCCGCATCAATTCTTTTCTTAGCCATTTGGCCGCAAATGCTGGTGAAGAGCGAGAAGATAATTCTTCCCATAACTCTGCAAGAAGCAGATCTGCACTGAGAATTTTTGCATCTTCAGAAGATACGCCGTTCTTGAGCATTTTCTTTTCTTTTTCTGCTGGTTTTTCCGGCAGTTCAAAATTAAGGCGGCTGAGCATTTCTGCAGTGATTTCTACTGCTGGAAGATCTGGTTCGGGAATAAACATATAGTCGACGGCATTTTCTTTGCTGCGCATAAATTTGGTCACTCCTTCTGCATCCACCCACGCCCGAGTTTCTTGAGAGACTTTTTTTCCTTCTTTTATGAGCTGTTCCTGGCGGCAGACTTCATATTCGATAGATTTGATGATGCTGGTAAAGGAATTGACATTTTTTATTTCTACCCGTTCAAACTTTGGAGCAATGCTGATATTGACATCACATTTTACTCCGGCATCTTTGTCAATGGCTTGGACATAACTGAGGGTAGTGATTAGATTCTGCAGCCAATGCCGCACTTTGGCAATTTCTTTAAAATCTGGTTCTGTAACAATTTCGATTAATGGATAGCCGCTGCGGTTGTAATCAACTGCACCCGTATTGGGATCCCATCTTGCAGGATCTTCTTCTAAATGACATTCTCTTATCTCAATACCTAAGAACTCTCCTTTTTCTCCTACTGGCACTGCGTAACTGCCAGACATGGTGCTTTGGTAGCCTTTAGGAAGGTCCGGCCAGCTGTAATGTTTTCTTTGCCAAAGAAGAGAACGGTTGATTTTGCAGTTGAGCATCAGAGCCGTTTTAACCACTTTTTCTACTGCTTCTTTGTTGGGGAGTAAAGGTTTGCTTCCTGGCTGGCCAGTGCAGCGAGGGCAGATAGTTGTGTTGGGCTTGGCCTCGGGATTTATACTACATGAACAGAAGAGTTTTTGTTTTGTTTGAGAGACATCGATGTATACATGAATCTCCAAACCGATTTTAATTTCTGGCATAGAATGAAGAAATATACCGGAGTTTATTAAGATTATCGGTATACTAAACAAAGAATTATTGGCCGTGCGAGTGCCGGGCGTAATTATGACGATGGCCGGATAAGCAGTCTGGAGAAGTGGCAAATTGAACTGTACGGCCGGGAGTAGGAGAAAAACCGATTTCTTTGAGATAAAATCCGACGGTCAACTGGTCTAATGAATAGGCATGGCCTTGGCGGGTGGCTTGCAGGAAATTATCTCGGAACGCATCGGGAAAACCGATAAGATTATTTCTTAACTCTCCAAAATAACGATCCTTTGTGATAAGAGACGCTTTTTTAAGAATCGGAGGAGCTTTTTCTTCGAGTTGTTGAAGTACTTTGACAAGGAATCTTTTCTGCGATGGTTTGAAAGGCTCTTCTTTTAGACGAGTTTCTTCTCCTTGACCGTAAATATCGATAGTCTGGATAATCTGTTCTAAACCAATGTGAAACAGCTGTTTCTTAGAATCATACGTAAAACCAATCATGACTCGATGTATATTCTTATCATATCTATCATTGAGATGAAGAAGAACCCGATCGCCCTTTTCATCATAGCCTTGCAGTTTTTCTTTATGAAATCGGAAATATCCGCCTAAAAGAGAGTCTGTTTTGATGGCATAACCTTTCAATTTACTGAAAAACAGGGGCGGGGGATAACGCATAACTTTGATTTTTAAGCGGGGTATTTAGATTTTTTGGTGATAGAGTATATCTTATTAATAATGCCTACCAGCGCATACACGGCTGCTTTCCGCAGGAAATTCTGAAGCCTGTTCCCACCAATGGCGGCGGATAGTCCTAGGAGCTGATTGTCCCCAGCTTTCTGGAGGCATGGGAACGGAAAATTTTTGCAAGGAATAAGCCCGCCCTAACGGAGCTTTTTCTTGAAATTGATTGCGGAAATTCTCGGGATATTCTAAACTAAGTCTTCTTAATTCA
>Ga0209541_10011338_pt1 | contig 13974 bp, 15 predicted proteins | sample RifCSPlowO2_01_FD_184027 | JGI IMG/M metagenome (GOLD analysis project Ga0209541, IMG submission 184027) | Groundwater microbial communities from Rifle, Colorado - Rifle CSP2_plank lowO2_0.1 (SPAdes) (version 2) | ecosystem: Environmental > Aquatic > Deep subsurface > Groundwater | place... | reverse complement strand
TCCTTCAAGATAGTAATAGCCCGAAAGCCTGCTGTATGCTGTGCCTTGCAGGAAATTGTTCAAGGCCTCGAAAACAATTACAGCAATCACGGTCAAGCCTGCAAACTCCATTGTTGAAGGCTTTTTTGTCTGCGCTATTGCACCGCCTAAAGCTCCTGCAATTATTGCGGAAATAGCCTGCACAAAGAATAAAGCCCCAGTAAAATAAACCGCGGAATAGAAAAGCAGGCCTGAAGCAACAGCAGCAAACAAGCCTACAGCAATTCCTCTTGAAGCCCCGTAAAGAATTCCAGCCAAGACTGCAATCGGAAGAATTGGCTGAATTGCAGTAAGCAGGGAAAATTGCTTGAAGACAATGTCCAAAACTACAGCCAAGGCAAGCAGTTGCAGAAAACTCCAATCAGTTTCCTTTTTTTCAGCCATTTTTTAGCTCACCCACACGAAAGCAGCCAAGCCAATAAATATCCAGAGCCAGGCGCTGTTCTTCTCAATGTTTTTCACAAAAACGTAAAACCCAATCATTATTACAGTAAGCTCGAAAGGCCACTGAATGAACAAAAAAGTGACGTCTTTCTTCACAAAAAAAATCCCCGCAAAAGTCAAGGCGAGAAATGCAAAAGGCAAAGGCCTGTGAGCGTAAGGAAGCAAGAGTATCATAAAATAGAGGAAGATAAGGAAAAAGAAAGGCCCGAAGCCGATGGCGCTTGAAAAGCTGTTGAATAATGCCACTAGGTCCATGACTGAATAGTGCAAAAAGGGGTATAAAAACCTTGCACCCTTATTAACTCTAAAAAGTTATATCAAAGGGCTTGGAGCCCTTTGATAGCTGTCAAAAGACAAAATTAAAGTCTTTTGACATTATTTGTTCCACTTTTTTGCCTTTCTAATCTTGCCCTGCAACGCAGGCTGGAAGGGAATCTTCAAAAGCTTCAAGGCATTCTGGATGCTGTAATCGTCAGAGACGACCATTGCCTTTTCATTACGGTCCTTGAACTCTAGAGCTAGGGCAATCAAGGAAATGTCAGCCTTGCTCAAGCGCCTGTCCCCAATCTTTTCCAAAAATCCCAAAACTTGCTGCACAGAGCCGGGGCAAGAGTCTCTGATAGAAAGAAGCCCCTGGCCTAAAGCGTTCTCTGCCAAAAGCCTTGTTTCAAGGCTTCTCAACTCCTTAAAGCACTCCAAAGTCATTACATAATTGCTTTTTGCGTTAAAGGAAAAAGCCAGGTCATTAATCAAGGCTGAGGAGTCAAGCAAGTAGAGCTTTTTTTTAACCATAATTAAATAATACAAAGCCTGCGAGATTATTAAAAAGTGCTTGCCATGGGATTCAAAGAGCTAATGCAAAAAGAGCTTGAAGGAAAACTAAGCCTTGAGCAGCTGCAGGCACTGCCTTCAGGCTACCAGCAGCTTGAAAATATCATAATCATAAAGCTCAAGCCAGAACTGCAGAAAGAAAAGAAAGAGATAGCGAAAGCAATCGCCTCAATCTTCCCTTACGCGAAAACAATAATGCAAATAAAAGAAATTCAAGGAAAATTCCGAAAGCCGAAAATTGAATTCTTGCTCGGAGAAAAAAAGTTTACAGTGAATTACAAGGAGAACAATTGCATTTTCCAGTTTGATGTTCACAAGATAATGTGGGCTAAAGGCAACAAGGCAGAAAGGCTGAGGATTGCAGGCATCGTTAAGGAAGGAGAGACGGTGGTGGATTTTTTTGCAGGCATTGGATACTGGACAGTTCCAATACTAAAGGCAGGAAAAGCAGGCAAGGTGATTGCCTTCGAGCACAATCCGGAAGCAGTGAAATTCTTGCGCAAGAATTTAGAGTTGAACAAAATCAAAAGGGAAAAATTCAAGGTAATGCAAGGCGATTGCAGGAAGCTTGCAAAAAAATTCCCTGCAGGAATTGCGGACAGAATTCTGCTAGGATTGATTCCAGCGCCAAGCTTTGCACTGCCTGAAGCCTTAAGGCTTGTGAAAAACAACGGAGCAATACACTATGAAGGAACAGCAATCATTGGAAAGCCTGAAGAGCTTTTCAAGGATGTGGAAAAAGCCTGTGGAAAAGCAGGCTGCAGGGTATTTTTGGAGAACGCGCAGTTTGTGAAAGACTACGCGCCTAAAGTAGGCCATTACACGCTTGACGTGAGAATAAAAAAAGAGTGAAAAAAATGCGGAGCAATAATTCAAGGGCTGCGGAGTCAAGGTTTCAAATGAGCAAGGTTAGGCACTACAATTTGTGGCAAAAAGCAAGAAAAGAAGGAAAAGTTGACAAAAAAATGATTCATTTAGTGGAATTCCTCTTCTCAAAGCAGGATTATTTTACAACAAGCACCTGCTCTGGAAGAATTCTCCTGATACAGCTTGACGAGAAGGAAACAAAAAGGGAAGGCGCTTTCTTTGCAAAATGGCACTCGCTGCCAAAATTCGAGGAGGTCTGGAAAGAACTGCAGAAAAAAAGCAAAGAGAATTTATGGTTCAAGCAAGAGCCTTTCGTAATCGTGATTGGAACAAGCAGCCTGGAAAACGCAAAGCATTTGATGGGAGTTTGCAGGAACAACGGAGTGAAAAAAGTTGGAATAATGGCAGCTGAGGAAGGAAAATTCCTGATTGAAATAATGGGTTCGCAGTACTTGAGCTTTTTAGCGAAGGAAAAAAGCAAAATCTTGGTTGAGAAAGAGTTTTTCAAAAAACAATTCCAGACAGCCTGCAAAAAACTAAAAGCAAGCTGGAAAATGCTGGAAAGAGTGGAGAAAGCGTTAAAGAAAGAGCTATACTAGAAAGACTTCCGGCTTTTTGTAGGAAACCCCCCAAGCTAGCGAATGGCAGTAAGCGCCGACGTTTTCTACTACTATCAAATCTTTTTCCTGCAGGTTTGAATTTGTAGTGCCTAACCAGTCGTTTCCAAACAGCAAAGGCCCAGCAAGCCTCACAACACTCTTTGCTCCGTTGCTTTCAATCAACGGAGTGAATTGAAAGTTTTCCAGCACAATCCTTTGCAAGACATTAATGCCAGCGTCCAAAATTGCAATTTTCTCATTATTCAATTCCTTCAAGCAATGCAGCTTGCAAACCAGAAACATTGCGTCAGCAACTAAAATTCTTCCAGGCTCAAAAATAAATGTAGTGCCTAACTCTTTGCCTTTACTTTCATGCTCCGCTAAAAGCGTAGTGCCTAACTCTTCCTTCACAAGCTGAAAATACTGCTGCAGGGAAACATTCTGCTCCGCAAGCCTTGCGAATGAAGGAAACCCGGAGCCCAAATCAACAAATTTCCAGGAATGCAAGGGCAGGGCTTTTTTCACTTTTTGCAAAAACTGCCTGTACTCTTGCAGGCTTTTTCCGGCGCCAGGATGAGCGTGCAGTAAAATCACTTTCAATCCTTGCTGCTCCGCGCTTGCAAGAAACTTTGGAATTTCCCGCAATTCAATCCCAAACTTGCTTTCAACATTCAATCTTACTCCGACCTCGAGTTTTTTCAACCCAAGCTTTTTCTTCAACATAATTAGTTTTTCCAGCTCGCTGAAAGAATCCATTATAATAATTGCCTCCTGCTTTAGCGCTTCCTTCAGTTCCTTCTCTCTCTTGCAGCAGCCGTTAAAAACCTTGAAAACTTTTTTTGATTTTACTGCCTCCAGCTCCTCCAGGCTTGCAAGCTCAAAGCCAGTGCCTAAAGCTTTCAGCACTTGAGGCAAGGGGTTTGTTTTTACAGAATAGCAGGCTTGGGCTTTTGGAAAGAAAGAATGCAACTCTTTCAAGAACTTTTTCTCGTTAGCCTTCAGCCTTTCCAGGCTCAAGGCAAAGAATGGGGTTTCGTTCTTTTCCGCAAGCCTTGAGAGTTTTTTCCTCTCTTGCAAATCCAGCATTGGAAAAACCATTATTATTAATTAAGCATTACCCCTTTAATACTTAAAACACCAAAACTCTGGATAGTGGAAAAAATGGCTGAGGCTTCTGAGATTGCAAGCAAGCTTGCGGATATTGAAAAGAAAGCGCTGCAGGCTTTAAGCATGGAGGAAACATTAAGCACTCAAGCCCTTGCTGAAAAGTCAGGCCTGAACCTTGATGCTGTAAGGAGAGCCATGAGCTGGCTTAATGACAAAAGGCTTGCTGTAATGCTAGAACAGCCTGTTGAAAAAATAACTCTTTCAGAGCCTGGAAAAAAAGCGCTTGCTGAAGGCCTGCCTGAAAAGCAATTGCTCATGCTTTTGGAGGGGGAAGGCGGAAAAGGAGAGCTTAAGGCTTTAGAGCAGGAATTACAGCTCGGGAAAGAATTCAACTTTGCCCTAGGCGCCTGCAAGGGAAAAAACTGGATTACGATAGTGAAGGGCGAGAAAGGAATTGAGGTTTCGCTCACTGGCTTGGAGAAAGATTCCTTAAAGCAAGGCCTTCTTGAAGAAAAAATCCTGCAAAAAATCTTCGCAAGCCAGAAATTAGGCAAGGAAGAGCTGGAAAAAATCCCTGAACTGCAAAAGCGAGGCTTGATAGAAAAAAAACTCCTTGTTGAAAGAAGCATCAAGATTTCAGCGCTTGGAATGCAAGCCTTGCACTCTTTGAAAGGACTGAAGGAAGAAACCAACCTTCTCTCCTCCCAGATTTTAAAAACAGGCTCCTGGAAAAGCAAGCAGTTCAAAAAATACAACATCCAAGACCCAGTTCCAGAATTATTCGCAGGCAAGCGCCAGCCATATCTTGCATTCCTGCAGCAAATCCGCAGAAAGCTAACTGAATCAGGCTTTCAAGAGATGGAAAGCCCTCTCCTAACGCAAGAATTCTACAACTTTGACGTCTTATTCCAGCCCCAAAACCATCCCGCAAGGCAATGGTCTGATACTTATCAGCTAAAGCAGCCAAAGCATGGGAAACTTCCTGAAGCAAGAGTAGTGAAAAAAGTGAAGGAAGCGCACGAGTTTGGAGGTGGTACAGGCAGCAAGGGATGGCGTTATGAATGGAATGAAGAGATTGCGAAAAAAATAATGCCAGCCTCTCACTGTACAGCTCATTCAGCAAGGCAGTTGCTGAAAGGAATTACAGTGCCTGGAAAGTACTTTTCAATCTCTCGCGTTTACAGGCCTGACGTTATAGACGCAAAGCATCTGGTGGAATTCAACCAGATGGAAGGCTTTATAGTGGATGAAAGCTTTACATTCAAGCACTTGCTCGGAATGCTGAAGCAGTTTGCAATAGAAATAGGAGGCTGCGAGAAAGTAAAATTCTATCCGGTGTATTTTCCGTTCACAGAGCCTTCAGTGCAAATCTCCGCATTCCACAAGGAAATGGGATGGATGGAGCTGTGCGGTGCAGGAATTTTCAGGCCTGAAATGATGGAGGCTTTGGGCTATCCAAACCTTCCAGCACTAGCTTGGGGCTTTGGAATAGACCGGCTTGCAATGCTAAAGCTTGGAGTGAAAGACATCCGCTATCTCTTCAGCGACGACCTGAAATACTTGAGGAATGCAGCAATAGTTGGTGAATGAAATGCCGAAAAGATTAGTCAACCCTAAAAGAATAAAAAAATCATATCGGAACCAGGTAAAAGAGCTTTGGAATATTGAGGGAAAAAATGCAAGCAGCATAGCTGTACAAGGTGTTGCAAGAAGGTTGGAAAACAAGCCGGAAGATAGGAATAGAATTCATGCTGCTCGCCAATCTAAGAAGATTGCTAGCTCACTAGTAAAAATTTCAGAATTAAGCGGTGCGCCAAGCCAGCAAATGTTTGAAAGACGATTTAATGCGCACACGGCAGATTTTGAAAGAAACCGTTATGTACCAAGAGGCCAGACAAAAGCAATACGCCGTGCCTCGGAAGCTGCTGAATGGAAAGCCGCACACGAAAGGCAAAACGAGGAGAAACGCAGAAAAAAAGCAGGAGAAAACTGAAATTACGGGATAATTATGGTAATGGTTGATTTTGAGCTTTCGGATTTTGAAAAGCTTGCAGGCAGGAAATTCTCCAAAGAACAATTAGGAGAGGCAGTGCTTTTTGCAAAATCAGAGCTTGACAAGTTTGAGAATGGAAAAGCAAGCGTGGAAGTTGCGGACACCAACAGGCCAGACTTGTGGAGCGTTGAAGGCATTGCAAGAGCAATCAAGCCATTTTACAATAAGGGAAAAATTCCTGGAATCCAAAAAATGAAAAGCTCAGGATTGCAGGTAAGGATTGAAAAAACCGTGAAAGAGGCAAGGCCTTTCACTGTCTGCGGAGTGGTGAAAGACATGAACGTGACTGAAGGCTTGCTCGTAAGCCTGATTCAAATGCAGGAAAAAATCTCAAACACTTTCGGGAGAAAACGCAAGGAGGCAGCGATTGGAATTTACGATTTTGACAAGATTGAGGGAAACATCCGCTATTACGGAGCAGAGCCAAGAAAGGTGAAATTCGTCCCTTTAGACTTTGAAAACGAGCTTGACTTGGACGAAATTTTAGAACTGCACCCTAAAGGAATAGAATTCGCACACCTGCTCAAAGGCAAAAAGCACTATCCTATATTTGAAGACTCCAAAGGCCACGTGCTTTCAATGCCTCCAATAATCAACAGCAACTATTCTGGAAAGGTGGAGCCTGGAAAAAGAAACCTGTTTGTTGAGGTCTCAGGCTTTAACCTTGAAATTATCGGGACAGCGTTGAACGTTTTGACGCTTGCCTTTGCAGAAAGAGGAGGAAGATTGGAAACAGTAAAAGTGATTGATGCAAACGGCAAAACCTTTACGACTCCGGACTTCAAGCGGGAAAAAATCCAATTAAGCATTGAATACCTGAACAAGGTTTCAGGAATGCAATTCACTCTAAAGCAGGCCTTGCAGCTTCTTGAAAAAATGCACTACAAGGGAAAAGTTCAGGGAAAAAAATTGCTTTTGGAAACTCCGTTTTTCAGGACAGACATCCTGCATCCAATAGACATCGTGGAAGACGCTTTGATAGCTTTCGGCTATAACAGGATAGGGCCTGAAATTCCGAAAGTTTTCACGCAAGGCTCTGAACTTGCTGAAACAAGAAAAATTGACAAGGTGAGGGATGCGTGCGTTGGGTTAGGATTGCAGGAAGCCTTGACTTTCACTCTGACCTCCAAGGAAAAACAAGAAGGAAGAATGCTTTTGAAGAATGAAGAGTTCGCGGAGATTGAAAACTTCGAAAGCCTGAACTACCAGGTTTTCAGAAAGCGCCTGCTTCCTGAACTGCTTGAGTTTTTGGCAAAGAACAAGAGCGTTGAACTGCCTCATGCGATTTTCGAGATTGGCAAAACAGTGGAGCTTCACGCAAGCTCTGAAACTGGTGTTTTGGAAAAGCAAAAGCTCTGCATTGCCTTGAGCAATTCGCAAGGCCTTAACTTCAACAGCGCCAAAAGCCTTTTGCAATCTCTTTCAAAAATGCTCTCTTTTTCCTTCAAGCTTCAAGAGGCTGAATCAGCATTCCTGATTGCTGGAAGAAGTGCTGAAGTTTTAGCTCATGGAAAGAGCATTGGCTTTTTGGGAGAGCTGCATCCTCAAGTTTTGCAGAATTTCGGGATAGAAAACCCTGTCTGCGTTCTGGAATTGGAAGTTTAAAACAGCCTTGTCTGGCTTGCGTCTGGAGTTTGGCGCTGTTTTTCCGGCTCTGGCAATTCCTGGCTTTCAGAAAATCCAGCCTGCGCTTCGCTGTCCCTAAATCCCTGCAATGCCTTTCTCTTTCCAATCATTGTTTTCTTCCTCAACTCTACAGCCTCTTTCAAAAGGTTTTTCACAAGCTTGCTGTCTGCCTTTTTTCCGGTCAAGAACGCAATGTTTGCCTCGTCAAAGTCAAACAAAGCGCTCCATTCAACCAGGCGCTTTTCATCCTTGAACACTGGCGCTAAAAAAGCCAAGTCTTCGCTTGCTATGCGCTTTACGCTGCCGTGCATTTTAGAGCGCATTTTTTCAGCAATCGCTTTCTTCTGTTGCCTTAATCCTTTGGAAGCGCCAAGAGTTGAAATCATGCTTGGAAACTTATAGCTTACAAACCCAGGATAGTGATGCTCGCGCTGTAATGCAACTCCGGAAGTCGCCAGCTCCGTGGAATATCTCAAAAAACCGTAATGCTGCCTTTTCATTATCCTTCCGTTGAACAGGTCTGCCTTGCTTAAAAAATTGAATGCATTAGCCCTGTCGTCAGCTTGCGAAAAATGCCTTGGAATGTTTTCCTCAATCCACCTTTGCAGCATTTCATGGTCAATGTCCGCTGAAAAGCGCGCGTTCTGGCATTCCTGGATGCTTCTTGCGTGGAAAATCTTCTGCAAAACCTTGAACACATCCTGCTGCCTTTCCCTAAAGCCCAGGTCTTTCAAGTCCTGCAATGTTATTTTTTTGGAATGCTCCGCAACGGTCTGCAAGTCCAATAGCGCGGAGCGAAAGTCTCCATTGCTTGCCTTTGCAAGTTCTGAAAGCACTTTCTGGTCGTAATCAATTCCTTCAGAATCGCAGACTTTTTGCAAAAACTTTGCGATTGAAAGATAGGAAACTTTCTCAAACTTTACAAGCTCGCAATTGGTTTTAATGCCTGAAAGCTTTTTTCCGGCATCTCCATAAATTTCATTGGCTGTCAAGATTACAGGCTGCGAGGCCTGCCGTAAAAGAGAGCCGATTGCTGCCGCTCCGCCCTTGTCCGCAGTTCCCTGCAATCCATCAACCTCATCCAAAAGCACCAACCTTAACTTTCCTGAAAAGCTTGAATTCAAAGCTGCTGCTCCAGCAATCCTTTCAATAATGTCCTTGGTCCTGAAGTCTGAAGCGTTAAGCTCGAACAGCTCCCAAGCGTTCTCTCTTGCTGTGATTTCCGCAAGTAATGTCTTTCCGGAGCCTGTGTGGCCGTGAAACAGCAAGGGCTTTCCTTTTTTCCCAAGCTTCCAGTTTTCAGCCCAAACTCTTACTTCCTTTACAGCCGCAGAATTGCCTACAAAATCCTCGAAGGCTTTTGGGCAATGAGTCTCAGTCCACAAAACCTGCCTTGCGAAAGAGTCCATACGAGACTATTTCTAATAAAAAACGTTAATAATCCTAATCAATCATGCCTCACCAAGTGACGCCTTCAAGGAGAAAGTTCAGGATTGCAAAGCTTTTTGTAAAGGAATTGCACAAGATTTTTGGAGAAGAATTGAAAGCTGCCTTTATTGCCGGAAGCGTTGCAGCAAACATGGCGTTGCCGGAATCAGACATTGACTTGGTGTTGGTTTACTTGCGACCACATTCAAGTTCGGACAAAAGTATTGAAAATCGAAAAAAAGCCCGAGAGCTGGAGTCAGAATTTAAGAGAAAGCTAAATGCTGAAATAAACGATTCAGTTCTTAGCCAGAGTGAGTTCGAAAACTTACAGTATCTTTCAACAGCCAACTCAGTTCTTGCTGCCGACTTCAAATCAATCGCAGAAATATTAAGCCATGGTGCTGTGCCAATCTTCGGAAGCAAGGAGTATTTGCAAGGCTTGAAAGGCAAAGCATACAACCTGCCAAGATTTGACGGCATTAAAGCGCGAGGAAAGTATTTTGAAAGTATGAAAAAAAGGACAATGTTTAAACGTTCAAAAAAAGGCAGGCAAAGGTTTTTTGTGAGGTAATGAAAATGCAAATCGGAATCGTAGGCAAGCCTTCATCCGGAAAAAGTTCTTTTTTTTCCGCAGCCACTTTGATTGACGTTGCAATAGCCAATTACCCTTTCACTACCATAGAGCCTAACAAGGGAATTGGGTTTGTGAGAGTGGAATGCATTGACAAGGAGTTTGGAGTCAAGTGCAATCCCCGCACTGGCTATTGCGAGAATGGAACTCGTTATGTGCCAGTGGAATTGATTGATGTTGCAGGACTTGTTCCAGGAGCGCATGAGGGAAAGGGAAGGGGAAATCAATTCTTGAGCGACTTGGCGCAAGCCGACGTTTTGGTTCATGTAGTTGATGCTTCAGGCAGCATTAAGGCCGAAGGCGAGCCAGTGGCTTTAGGCTCTTACAATCCAAGCGATGACATCAAGTTTTTGGAGGAAGAGATTGACGAGTGGTTTTTTGGGGTTTTGGAAAAAAACTGGCGCAAGTTCTACAAGACTCCAGTAGAATCAAAGTTGAAGCTTTTAGAGCTCATGCAGCAAAACCTTTCAGGCATTGGCGCAAACTCCACAAAGATTGAAACCGCATTGCACAAGGCAGGCCTGGATGAAAAAAAGCTCGAGTTATGGAATGAAAGCGAGAAGAGAGAGTTCGCAAAGCAATTGCGCCTTTCCTCAAAGCCAATCGTCATAGCAGCAAACAAGTCAGACCTTCCAAACTCCACAGCAAACATTGAAAGAATGAAAAAAGAATTCCCGCACTTGCTCATTATCGCCTGCTCCGCAATTTCAGAACTTGCCTTGAAAAAAGCAGCAAAGGAGAAGAAAATCCGCTACCTTCCTGGAAGCAAGGCTTTTGAGGTTTTGGCAGAACTGGATGAAAAGCAAAAGAAAGGCCTGGAGTACATTCAAAAAAGCGTTCTTGAAAAATTCGCAAATACTGGAATTCAGGAAGTTTTGGAAAAAGCAGTTTTTGAACTATTGCAATGCGTTGCTGTGTTTCCAGCAGGCACGAAAAAGCTTGCGGACCAGTTTGGAAACATTCTTACAGACTGTTACATAATGCCTAAAGGCTCCACAGTCTTGGATTTTGCATTCAAGCTTCACACTGACTTTGGGAACAATTTCATCCGAGCCATTGACGTTAAAACAAAGCAAATGGTCGGAAAAGACCACTTGCTGAAAAACAGGGACGCGATTGAAATAATCCACAGGGCTTAGTCTTCTTCCGCGAACTTTTTTATTTCGTCAAAGTTTTCAACAATCATCCTTGCCTTTGCCTTTCCGAAAGTGAAAGGATAGCGGTCGTTCTCGTCTCTCTTTATGGTAAGGACTTTGTTTCCTTTGAATTCTCCAAACTCTACAGCCATTGAAAAAACCTCTGAAATAAAAAAAGAGGGAAAGGGTTTTATTGCTTGCCCTCAAGAACTGGCTCTTGCTTTACTATCACTATCGGCTCTCTTGAAGCTTCAATCTTCCTGCCCTTCAATTTTCCCAAAGCGTGATAGTACGCATTAATCACGTCTTCCAATTCCAGCTGCCTTTTGAAGCCCATTCTTGCAATCTCTTCAAAATACAGGCTCACAAGCCTTACTGCCAATTCCTCGTCCGAAAGCTTCACTCCATCAGCCTCTCTAACTTTTCCAAGCTCTCGTGAAATTATTGCCTGTATTGAGTGTTCGGAAATTCCAGCTGAAGGCACTGCCCTGGCGCTTGGAATCCTGACTGTTTTCACAACAGTTCTCGTGACAGGCACTTTCCTTACAATAGTCCTTGTTTTAGTAATTACCCTGGGCTTTGCCCTCACTCTCTTCACAACAGTCCTTGTCCTGTATTTTATTTTAGTCCTTCCAGGCACTCTAACCCTTCTTACAACGGTCTTTCTCACTACCCTAGTCTTCACTAAAGGCTTTCCTTTCTTGTAAGCCTTCCAAAGCTTAACTCCCTGGTTGAAGGTTTTTCCACCATTCAACTGCCTTCTCATAAAAAGGTTGTATTCTGAAAGCTGCTTTTTTGAAGCTTTCTTTTTCGCAAGATTTGACAAGTCTGCTTTTAACTTGCCCATTTCCTTGGAAAGAACAGCTGTTTTTGCCGCGGCTTTTCTGGCAACCTTTGCTGTCTTTTTCTTTTCAGCCTTCAGGCCTTTCCTCAAGGTCTTTATCTCTCTCTTGATTCTTTTAGTAGGAACCTTAGTAACTGGCATAAAAAAACACTCCAATATTAACTCATTAACGTGAATGGTATTTAAATATTACTGGTTCGGGGCTTTAAAAAGCCTAAAAGCCAAGCGTTTCCTTCTTGACTGCAAGCTTTATCATGCGTGTCTTTCCCTTTCCCTTCACTGCTGTTTTTGCTGTAATGACTTTTTGCATTTCCAGGCCTGAAATTATCTCCCTAAAGCGCCTGCTTGAAACCTTGCCTCCTGCTTTTTCAAAAGCTGAAAACAGCGTTCCGGAATCAACTCCTTTTTCCTTTCCAGCAATGATTGCCAGCAACGCTTGCTCGTCCTTTGAGAGCAGGGGAATTTTTTTCCTTCCGATTGAAGAATCAATGCTTTCAAAAGCCTGCCTCAAATGCTTCAATCCAACCTTTGAAGAATTCTCTTTCTCAGCAATCCTTCCGGCCTTCAGCAGGCTCTCTAACGCAATCCTTGCATCTCCCCCAAGCTTTGCAGCGTGTGCTGCTGCAACTCCGATAACATCCTTTTCCAAAACTCCAGGCCTGAAAGCGTACTCCACTCTTTGCTTCAGAATTTCCTTCAACTGTACTGGAGTGTAAGGCTCGAAGCAAAGCTGTAAAGCCTGAAGGCTGCTTTTCACTCTAGGCTCCAAGCGGGCGAGCAGTTCCTGATTGTTTGAAATAATCACTATCGGGATAGGCTTCAAGCCTTGCTCTATAGTGCGCAGCAAATCATAAAGCAGTTCTTCCCCGTCATTTGCCAAAAGCTGGTCAAACTCGTCCAAAACCACTAACGGAGTGAAAGAGCTTTCCTTCAAAGCCTCCACCAAGTCTGCAAACACTTCAGCTGTTGAAATCCCTCTTTCAGGAACCGCATTTCCTAAAAAATTCGCCAGCTCTACAAGCACTGAATGCCTTGAGTTTTTCTCAAAACAATTCAGGTACAAGGCTTTTGCCCTGTCAGAATATTCCTGCAGGTCTTTCAAGACATACTTTACGGTGGCTGTCTTTCCGGTGCCTGTCTTTCCAAAAACAAAAACATTCCCTGGCTTTCTTCCCTCGCTCAAAGGCTTCAAGGCATACACTAATTCATCAATCTGGCTTTCCCTGAAAGGCAGCCTTTCAGGCAGGAATTCAGGATAAAGCACGCTTTCGTTCTTGAACAATTCCTTAATCCTTGAGGCTTTTGAAAAAATGTTCTCTTTCATAATTTCAGCCTCTTTTCTGAAAGCCCAAACTTTCTAGCCCATTCCAGGTATTCCTGCCTACCGAGATTTCTAACGCTCATTTCTATAAGCGCTGACTTTGCTGCGCTTCTCTCTTCAGCAACCATTACCGCATAAAGGAAATGCTTAAACCATTCTTTCTCGGAAGCCTTTTCCAAACTTTTTCTCATCCTGGAGTCTGAAACGCTTTTCAAAAAGCCTTTGAAACTTTCTTTTTCAGCAGCCCAGCGCTTTCTTGATTTTGCGAGAAATTCTTCAGACTTTAAATAGTATTGCGGAGTCAGCTTTTTTTCAATAGCGAATTTTACAAGCCTTGAACCCAAAGGGTCGTTCATTACTGCATCGCCAAAAGGCGCGCCTCCTCTTTGCCTACTAGTTAACACCCTCAATTCAGGCACTGGGTCTCTTTCAAGAATTTCCAGATTAGTGAGAAGCTTTCCGACACTAGTTCTCTTAGCCTTTGGACGCTCGCCTGTTCTTTTGTGTTGTTCGTACTCTTTCCTTGACTTTTCAAAGAGCCTTGCAACAAGAGCCTGCCTTTTTGCAGCATAAGACATAATCAAAAGTTAAGGCAAAAAGTTGTTTAAAAAACAGTGGTTTGATTTAAAGCTTGAAATCGTCTGGTTTTTTATTTGTTGCAAACATTATTTTCAATCATGAAAGGAAAATCAAGTTTTCCAGCCTGGCTGTTCCAGCAAAGGGCAATGCACACTCCCACGCCTTTAACTGAAATCCAGCTTGAGAGGAAAAGGCAGTTTGCCAAAGCAGACAAAGGAAAGAAGCTGCAGGCTGCGAGATTGTCTGTAGAGCGCCTGGTTCAGCTTCCTGGAAAATATGCGACCTTGCTTAAAGCCTCAAAAAACCTTTTTGCAATCCAGGCTCTTGCAGCAATGGGCTTTGACAGGTTATGCGCTACAGTAAACCAAATAGCCAGGGAAAGAAAGCTTGGCGTAAGGCTTGTTCCAAAAGCAAGGCGGATTTTCTCAAAGTCAAAAGTTCCTGTAATTTCAAGAAGCAGGGGCTATAC
>Ga0209541_10011334_pt1 | contig 13975 bp, 15 predicted proteins | sample RifCSPlowO2_01_FD_184027 | JGI IMG/M metagenome (GOLD analysis project Ga0209541, IMG submission 184027) | Groundwater microbial communities from Rifle, Colorado - Rifle CSP2_plank lowO2_0.1 (SPAdes) (version 2) | ecosystem: Environmental > Aquatic > Deep subsurface > Groundwater | place... | reverse complement strand
ACCATGAATCTGGAAAACAAGGTGTTTGAGCTGCTGGTCCCCACCCAAGACAAGATCAAAATTCATCACGGCAAGAAAGAAACCGTCAAAGAAAAGCTCTTCCCCGGCTACATGCTGGTCAAAATGATCGTCGACGACGATTCCTGGCTGGCAGTCCGTACCACACAAGGGATAACCGGCTTTGTCGGCATCGGTCAGAAGCCCACTCCCCTGCCCGAAACCGAAGTCAACACCATCATGAAATTTATGTCCCAAGCCGCTCCCAAATACAAAGCCGCCTTTTCCATCGGCGAAGCCATCAAAATCATCGAAGGACCTTTCGCCGATTTCCTGGGCACGGTAGACAACTTGGACGAAGGCAAGGGCAAAGTCCGGGTCCTCGTCTCCATCTTCGGCCGCGAAACCCCCGTCGAACTCGACTTCCTCCAAGTTGCCAAAATCTAACGCTTGACAAAGCTCCTCAAGCCTTCTAGACTGACGCTTAACAGTATATGGATAGCAGTCTGCCTGTAAAAAGTCCCCGCTGGGTTTTCTCTCAAGCCTTTTGGTCTAAGTTCAAATCTCTCCTCCCCATAGTCGGCCTGGCTGCCACCCTCCCCATCCTCGTCGCCGGCGTCCAAACCAGCAAGCTCTTCCTCTCCAAAGCCGCCCCCTCACCCACCCATGTACCAATACCCCCTGGATTTGGATCAGCCATTAAATTTAATAACACCAATTCCAACGATACCTATATTAGCACTCCTCCTTATCTTTATTTTTCGTCAGTCCCCTTCACGGTCGAAACATGGATATACATTGCCCAAGACAACTTACCCAAGCAAGGAGAAATAGAGCTGATTAACTACTCAAAGACCAAAACTGCTTTTGATTTCGGCTATACTTGGCGCTTAAACTTGATAAAACCTAACGAAACAGAAACATTGTGGCCACGTTTCCAGACACTACTGAAAGACAGTCAGTGCTGCTTCGATGTCGTAGGAAAAGACTCATCAATCAAACTTAATACATGGAACCACTTGGCAGCCGTTTATTACTCCAATGCAGGTACATGCTCCGAAGAAATTTACCTAAATGGATTCCTGGTTGGAAAAAACACTACTACCCATGCAAGCTGCCTTCTCTCTTCAGATAACCCCAAAGAACTGCTTATCGGCAAACACCCGGTCAATACTCCTCCTTTTTCATATAACTTCAGCGGTATACTCGATGACACTAGAATCTCTGGCATCCGTCGCTATACCCAAAACTTCACACCTCCCCCCTATCCTTTTACTCCAGATCAAAACACCCAACTCTTGTACGGATTTGACGGACAGACGCAAGATTCAAGTGGACACAACAATCACGGAATTGTGTCTGGGACCAACTACGAATTCGTTAGCAGTACTATTGCCACTCCCACCCCCACCCCCACCCCAACCCCCACTACTAGTCCTGATCCCAAATTGAATTGCACCAAAACTGGCGGTACCTGGCGCGAGTTTCCCGATTCCTGCGCTGACATTTGCCCTTCCAATTTTCCGGAAGCCTGCTCTCCTGTCCTAACTTTAAGTTGTGACTGTGGTCCCGTAGCCTGCTGGAGCGGCACCTACTGTATTCCCAATCCTTCCATTCCCACCCCCACCCCATCACCCACTGCCACGCCCACTCCCACACCCCTCCTCCCCGACCTAGTCGTCACCAAAATTACCAACGTTGACCCCAACATAACACCAGATCAGGCCAACCAATTCTATCAAGCTACTGTTTGTAATCAGGGAAAATCCGATGTCGGCAAACCATTCACCACCAAACTCTACAATCAACTTGATCCATCAAAATTCTTCCTCTACTCTTCCGGTACTTGGCCCGTAGAGCCCGGTTTTTGTTTCACTTTCGCCGAGAAATGTACCATTTTTGGAGCCAAATCATGCCAGGATAAAATTACCTTAACTGCGGCAGCCGACTTCGGCCAAGAAGTTCCGGAATCCAACGAAACCAACAACCTCCTCACAGTCAGCTTCAATCCCAACACCCCTCCCGCCATCACCACCAGATTACTCCTCCCCGGTAGGATCGGACTCCCATACAAAGCCACTATTACTGGCCAAGACGCCGATCCGGGTCAGGCCTTAACTATGACCATTACTAATTTACCGCCGGGGATTACCCAGAATAAATGCTCCACCACTTCTACTTCTTCCAAAAATAACCAAATTCGTTGCGACATTAGTGGTCGGCCTGGAAAAATCGGTACTTGGCCGGTAAGAGTCGTCCTCAGAGACGACCAAGGCGCCAGCGTCACCAAAATTCTCAAACTCACCATCACCAAAAAGTACTGGCTGTTCTAAATCGCTCTCTTCTGTTATAATCACCTCACTCAATCACTGGTTAAGTCTTCCCACCTCGGAAGCAAATCGAGGCAGCAGCGTTACTAAACTACCAAAGTAACTAAGCCCCTATCTATGGCCAAGAAAGTTAAGATCATCCTCAAGCTCAATCTGCCTGCAGGCGCTGCCAATCCCGCTCCCCCTGTGGGTCCCATGCTGGGCCAACACGGCGTCAACATCATGGAATTCGTCAACCAATACAATGAGGCGACAAAAGACAAAAAAGGCCAAATCATTCCTGCCGAAGTCACCATCTACGAAGACCGCACCTTTACTTTTGTCACCAAACTCCCTCCGGTATCGGCCTTGATCAAGCAAGCCCTAAAACTGGAAAAAGGTAGTGGTGCCACCCCCAAAGACACTGTGGGCGAGTTGACCCCGGCTCAAGTCCGGGATATTGCCCAAACCAAACTCCAAGATCTAAACACCGACAGCCTCGACTCGGCTATCAAAACTGTCGAGGGTACTGCTAAATCCATGGGGGTGAAAATTGGGTAAAAAACGTTTAGCCGTCGTCGCCGAGTCACCCAAAGAAGTGGCCACATCAGTACCCGATGAGGTCCAAGTACACCTCGGGGGTGTACCTGGAAAGGCGCATCGGCAGCGCACTCGCTCCCGCCGCTACCGCCAGGCATTGACCAAGCTGGATCGGACCAAAACCTACTCCCTCGCCGAAACCATTAACTTACTCAAACAAGTCTCCTTGACCAAATTCGACGCTTCGGTCGAAGCTCACCTCAACTTGACCGAAACCAACCTCAAAATCAAAGTCGCTTTTCCCCACTCTACCGGCAGAAAAATTAAGGTCGCCATCGCCGACGACAAATTACTTGAACAAATTGGGTCCGGCAAGATCGACTTTGACGTCCTTTTGGCTACCCCGGCCATGATGCCCCAGATCGCCACAGTCGCCAAAATCCTCGGCCCCAAAGGCCTGATGCCCAATCCCAAAACCGGCACCGTCACTGCCGACCCGGTTAAGAAAAAAGCCGAACTGGAAAGCGGTGCTCGTTTAGTCTCCGGCGAGCCCAAAAGCCCCCTTATGCACGTCGTCGTCGGCAAATTATCTCTGTCTGACCAAGATCTAATAGCTAATATCTCTGCTCTCATTTCCGCCGTCACCTTAAAACGCATCACCAAGTTCACTCTCGCCTCCACCATGTCCCCTGGTATTAAAGTTGACCTTGCATCTTTTACCCCAATCGAGTAAAATATTTAAATTACCTAAGACAGTAAGCTTAAAAATAAGTCTTACCGAGGAGTTTTATGCCTTCAGCTAAAAACATTTCCCTTGTAGCTCAACTGGAATCCCAGTTAGCCAAAGCCAAAGCGTTAATCTTGGCCGATTACCGGGGCTTGTCTGTGGCCGATATCCAAAACTTGCGCGCCCAAGTCCGCGCCAGCGGCGGCAGCCTCACCGTCGCCAAAAACACTCTCCTCAAAATCGCCCTCAAGCACCAAGATCTAGAACCAGCCTTGCAGGGGCCCACCGCTCTCATCTTAAGCCTAGGAGACGCTATCGCCCCCATCAAAGTTCTAGTTGAATTTGCCCGCGGCCACGCCCTCAACATCCCTACTCCCAAAGCCGGCTTACTTGATGACCGAGTTCTAACTGCCACAGACATCAAATTTCTAGCTACCCTCCCCTCCCGCGACCAACTCATCGCTCAACTCTTGACGCAACTCCAAACCCCCGCCTCCAGCCTGGTCACCGTCCTCCAAGCCAACTTCCGCTCACTAGTTTACGTTTTAACCGCAGTTAAATCCAAAAAGGAGGTGAATTAAACATGTCCGTGTCAACTATTGTCGCATCTATAGAAAAACTTTCCGTTTTGGAAGTAGCCGAACTAGTCAAGGCCCTGGAAGAAAAATTCGGCGTTTCGGCCGCTGCGCCTGTAGCCGTCGCTACTGCTCCTGCAGCTGGTAGTACTCCTGCTCCCGCAGCCGAGGAAAAAGACAGCTACGACGTCATCCTGGCTTCTGCCGGCACCAACAAGATTGCCGTCATCAAAGCCGTCCGGGAAATCAAACCCGAGCTCGGCCTCAAAGAAGCCAAAGATCTGGTCGACACCGCCCCCAAGCCGGTTTTAGAAGCCGCCAAAAAGGCAGACGCCGAAGCCGCCAAGCAAAAATTAGAGGCTGCAGGCGCTCAAATGGAGCTTAAGTAAGCAACACCCTGACTTTCCCAACTAAAGGGTTAGACTGAAAGGAGGATGAGATGTCTATTTCTCATCGGTGAAGCTAAGGGGGGCTTGATCCAAGCGCCGAAAAGGGCGCTTTTTTGTGGCCCGTAAAAGTGCAAATTTGACAGGAAATATGCGATAGGGTAGGCAATAAGAGAAAGAGTGGTAGCCACGCTGTTTTTGTTCACCAAGATGGGAGATGGACATCGGTTCCAATTCACGGGAAAACTACAGGAAAAGGTCTGTTGCTCCCACCACCGCTGTGGCCGCCATCACTCCAAGTGAGGTATAACCACCTTTTATAACTTACGAACTTGCAAGAAAATAAACATGTTGTAAAATACATTCGCTCTTACGCAACCATGAATAATGTCAAAGAACAACTAATCCCCCTAGGACAATCCGAGTACCCGCATCTAATTGTCCCTCCACACGGTGGAGTATTTGCCGAACTCCTAAAAACTGGTCCTGAAACCGTAAGTCTCCATGAAGAAGCTCTCTTATTACCTTCTTTGTATCTCACCTCTGATAGACAAATCGCAGATACCGAGTTACTCCTCAATGGTGGCTTCTCGCCATTAACAGGGTTTATGGACAAGGAAACCTACGAATCAGTCTGCAACAGCATGCGGCTTTCCGACGGAACGCTCTGGCCCATACCAATTGTATTAGACGTTCCCGAAGATGTCGCCCGGACCCTCTCTTTCGATCAACGCATCACTCTACGTCATCCAGAAGGGATGATGGTTGCAGTTCTCACAATCCGAGATGTTTGGGTTCCTGACAAAGACCAAGAAGCGCAACAAGTGTATGGGACCGGTGATAAAAAACATCCGGGTGTCTTCGACCTCAAACATCAAATACATCAGGTCTATGTTGGTGGCACCCTCGAAGGCCTACAGTTCCCGCCGCATCACACCTTCACACACTTACGTTTTACCCCAAGAGAAGTGAGAGCGATGTTTGACAAAAACGGCTGGGAAAAAGTCGTCGCTTTTCAAACCCGCAATCCCATGCACAGAGTCCACATAGAACTAACAACTAGTGCTATGGAACGTACTGGTGCAAAACTGCTAATTAATCCTACTATCGGTCCCACAAAACCAGGAGATCTTGATCCTTTTGTCCGTGTCCAAGCCTATGAAGCCATTCTTAAATACTACCCAGAAAACAGTGCCCTTATCTCTTTATTGCCACTAGCTATGCGTATGGCGGGGCCCAGAGAAGCGCTTTGACACGCCATCATCCGCAAAAACGAAGGTTGCTCTGCATTTATCGTAGGCAGAGACCACGCGGGACCGAAAAATGACCACACCAATGAAGCTTTTTATTCACCACTAGCTGCCCAACAATTCGTGCTTGAGTATGCCAAAGAACTCGGTATGGAAATCGTCCCGTTCGACGAAATGGTCTATCTTCCAGATCAGGACCAATACGTACCCATATCAAAGATTCCCCATGGCACCACGGTTTGTAATATCTCTGGCAGCCAATTGCGAAGCCACCTCCACTCTGGACAAGATATTCCGTCTTGGTTCACCCCTCCCGAGGTAGCCACGATTCTTAAAAAAGAATATCCTCCCCGCTTAGAACAAGGAGTTACTATCTTCTTCACTGGTTTGTCTGGGTCTGGCAAATCAGCCATCGCTAAGGTGCTAGAAAAGAAGCTCAACGAATCCATGCTTAGGGAGGGTCACGCACGTCGAGTAACTGGTCTCGACGGAGATATTATTAGGAAACACCTCTCGTAAGGCTTAGGATTTACTAGACAAGACCGAAATTCGAATGTCCAGAGAGCTGGATTTGTTGCCGCAGAAATCACCAAACACGGCGGGGTCACTATCTTGTCGCTAATTGCCCCCTACGCAGAGTCACGCCAGATTATCAGAAACATGATCGCTCAATACGGTGGTTTTGTAGAGATCTATGTATCTACGCCCCTTGAAGTCTGTGAACAAAGAGACGCAAAAGGCTTATACGCTCAAGCCAGAGCTGGAAAACTCAAGAATTTTACCGGTATCGATGATCCCTACGAGGTTCCCGAACACCCAGAAATTATCATCGATACCACTACTTGTACTCCCGAAGCAGCCTCCCAGCAAATTCTCCATTACTTAGCCCAAAAGGGCTATATCACCTTACAGGTCTAACAAGAGCTGTGCCCGCCAGATACAAGCTCTATTATCTGATTTTTGTCAGTTACGGCGGCAATTAACATGCCTGTGCCTGATTCGATCACTTCCCTGATGTATTCTTTTTTGTTAAAGTATCAGCGAATTAGCTGACAGATGTAAACGAAACCCTGATACTCTACACAAAGAGGATTTGTGCTTAATAAGTGATAAAATTGCAGCTCAAGGCTACAAACTTACCCATTACTTGTATAGCTATGGCAGTTGAATTTCCAATATCAAGAGTCACTCCACCAACCACTGATAATATCGATGATAAAGTCTTACGTGAGAGAGAAGAGGAAACGAAAAGGGTAATATTTATGGAAAAGGGGTCATCAAATCCTGAAAATCTTGCAAAATACATCCAATTCCCCAATGGTTACCCAAAAATGATAATCGAAATTGGCGTGGCAAGAGGAGGAACTACGGCAATGAGCAAGGTTCTAGCGTGTTCTCCCAGTTTTGATGCATTTGGTGAGGACATCTTAAGAAATGCAATTACCTATCCAAAAGATCAAGGGAGAGATCCAATTAGCATTCAAATGCCAGGAGAGAACAATCATGTGTTTCTAAAAGAAACCTATGGACCGTCAACTGAGTCTATGATAAGCTATTACCCTCTCCTGGTTTGGCAATTAGCTGCAGAACGTGCCGGGATATCAGAAAAAGAGTTCATTCAAAAAACACGTGTATTAGGCGTGACAAGAGACCCACTTGCCATTTATAATGGTTGGCTTAAGTATTGGACTATTATCAAGGGTCTTACTTCAATTGATGAGGCATTCGAAAAATTCGGACAGTTATCATTGACCAACTTAATTGCAGCATACAATTGCTTCTCAGGAACTGTATTGAGTGCGCTTGATCAAGGACTAGAGACTAATGTAGTGGTCGCAAAAATGTTTGAGAATTCTGCTCAAGGCGTGGAGGGCGTAATCCAAAAGATATGTGACAAGATAGGTATCGAATTCACACATGATATGGTTATGTTTCAAGACTCAAAGAAAGAGCAGAAAATAGATCTATATCCCGTATCAGTTGACTCCAAATATAAAGGACTTCACAAACAAATTGACGATCGGGGATTTCGTTATCTCCCCCCAAATTACAATTATTCCGATGAAATATTACCTTCTCTTCAAAAAGCTGGGTTAATGCAATGTTATCGGGTTTTACATCATATCGCAGAGCATACTTTTGGCCAAGTTGGTTTACCCAGTTACATGACATAGGCCGGCCCAATCTACCAAGCAGACTAAAGTACAACGCGAAGCATGAAAAGATTATGTAACTTTTTCATATTATAATAAAATACATCATATGAAACTAGAGAGAGCCGAGACATCGATATACGAGAACAAAATTAGTCTTCTCAGGATGGTGACAAAAGAAGCTGATAATTTGATAACGAAATATCCTATTGAAATGGGTCCCGAATCAACGTCTACCCGACTACACGCTATTTTACAAGCTGAAGTCCTCTATGCACATACAGAGCAAAAAACCTTAGATATTTTAGAAATTTGTCCAGGTGAAATTCTGGGAATGGTAGGTATACTTTTGGGTACCCAAAACTTTTTAGCGCATAATCCAGATCCAGATTCTCGAACCGAGGGGACTGTTTTTTGGGAGGAGTATACCAAACGAGCACGTGCTTTTTTAGACCAATTTGAGAACTTAATCCATAGTGGTAGTCCAGAAACTGTAGCAGACTTTTTATCTACTAATAGAAAAATGATTGGTTTTTGTATAGATGTTGAAAATTTAACAAGGCTAGGTCAGATACTTTCAAATCTTTATACAGAAGGACTGCTAGATAAGGACAGCATTACGATCGCACACTACCCAGGATCCTTTAACCCATTTCCACATGTAGGACATGCTGAAGTTGCAGAACAAGTAAAAAGATCTTTGCTCTCTGCTGGAATAAAAAATCCTCGAGTAGTGATGAGTACTATTACAAGATCAGAAGAAAAATCTATAGAGGATAATTTTTCAGATAGGGTGGATAATCTCGTTAGAGGATTTGTTGATAATGAGTATGTGTCTGTTCTTGGAGTTCCCAGTGATTTAACCAAACAAAACGAGGTTATTGATTTTAGACAATTAGTTGCAAAGTTAGATTCCCAAGGAAAAGGGAGACATGTGATGGGTAATGATACGTTACTGTCGCATATCGCTAAGGCTAGAGAGGGTGATCTATTGTCTAGTTATTTAATCAATACAGGCAATACCATATTTCTATCCATTAGAGGTGGGGATGATCACTCTGCCATGAGTCATGCGGTAAATATAGTTAAAAATGAATTTGATTGTGAACTGGTGGTGCTGCCTCCTCCGAAACATCAAATATCTGGTACAATAGTTCGAGGATTAGATATAGATGCACGAAGGCAATATTCTGCCAGTATCCATGTCAAAATTAATAATTAATTTTCCAACTTATGCGCGGCCAATATAAACGTATTTCCTCAGAACACTGTTATAAGGGTAAACATATGCAAGTTTTTCGTGATGAAGTGATTTTCCCCAACGGTGAAACGGGTACGTACGAGCACTATAAAAAGAATGATATTGTGGTCATTGTAACCATGTATCAAAACAAGTATGTGCTCATTGAGCAATACAGATACCTCGCCAATACCCGCATGATCGAGTTCCCGGAGGGAGTACTCCATGAGGGAGAAGATGCCGTCACAGCCGGCATCCGCGAGTTACAAGAAGAGACAGGACTTATATCTAATGATGTCAAATATCTTGGAAAATGTATGCTCAATAAAGGTGCAACTTCACAGGTATGTCACTTTGTAGTGGCTCATATACATGCCACTGGTAAAGTCAACTATGACAACTCAGAGTCAGACATTGATGTTATGTATATCGAATCAGAAGAGATAAAGTCGATGATCAAAAAGGGTCAGATTTTTGATGGGCCGACAATGATTGGATTTATGTTTAGCAATTTACATTGAACGTATGGAGACTCATTATGATATAAAACCACTAAGTCTTGTCCATGCTCAAGCACTTACTAAGTGGTTTAATTTATTTGTAGATCAAGATCTGGGTATTGTTGAGAATTTTCATGTATCCGTTCAGTCGGAGATTGAGTACATATCACAATACTCATCTGATATAGGAAATGGCAAACCCTTATCTTATGTAATTTTGCATAATAGGGAAATTGTTGGCAAATCTGATATACGCCCGCTTCCGAGGGATATTGACAAGCATGTGGTCGAATTAGGATTTGGGTTGCTTGATGGGCACACCAAGGCTGGTGAACAGCTCCTTACATTTATGATGGAAGAGGTTAAGAGAAGAGGTTTTGAGATTGCACTCTACTTTATATTAGGACGGAATCGTCATTTCCGTAATTTATTTAAAAATGTGGGGTTCCAAGAAGTCGGGAGAATTTCTAAGTTTTATAAAAGAAATGGGGTTTATGACGACAGAATTATATTAGAAAGAAATTTAATGTAACATTTTGCCCTTATCTAGCCTCATGGATATACCCGTCTTCGAAAAACTCGTGGAAAAGGAATAGCATCTCGAACATGGTCTTGACCAAGAACGTAACGAATAAATCTTTCAACACCCATACCAGATCCAACGTGAGGGAAGAAACCTGAGCTTCTCAATTCTTCTACCCAAGTATAATTTGGATTGTCGAGTTTCCCCTTGTCGTCCATCCGAGTGCGCAGTTCACTAGCATCATATATTTTTTCGGCGACCCCCAACAGCTCTCCATATCCTCTTGGGGCAATAAGATCAGAAACTCTAGTTACTTCGGCATCATTGGCATCTATGACATATGGAAAAGGTTCTAATGACTTAGGAATCCCTACAATCCAAAATGGAGTAGTAAACTTTTCAGCCAATATCCCCTCTTCTATTGAACTCAAGCTTTTCCCAAACGGGAAAGGATGCCCGCGGTCATTCATTAGCTTAACAGCTTCTCTGTAGCTAATTTTTGGGTAAGGAGCTTGTAAGACTTCTAATGCTGGTTTGGCATCCAAAGTCTTTAGAATTTCTTGACCATTTTCTACTAAATCTTGGACAATAAAGGTCACCAGATCCTCAATTATTTTTTGACCTTCTTCTAGATTTGCAAAGGCTACTTCTGCTTTAATATGCCAATATTCCATTAGATGGCGCTTGCTTCGACTTTCTTCTCCTCGAAAACTTGGTCCAATGTTATACACCTTTTCGAACGCCGCAACCGCACTCTCAAGATAAAATCCGACACACTGTGTCAGGTACACATCGTCACCGTCAATTTTAAGAGGCATGGCGCTTCTGTCATCGTATAAGGGTAGTTTCGTCAAAACAGGCGCAGTAATTTCAATGAAGCCATTTTTCCGATACCAGTGGTGCACTGCCCCCATCATCTGATGGCGAAATTTTAATATCGCCATGACTTTAGGATTTCTAATATAAAGATGTCTGTTTTTTAGTAAAAAATCCGATTTTTCTTTAGAAAAAACATCAAAATCAGATCGTGGTCCTGGTTGTATATTAAGCTCCCACTTCCCAATTATTTTACAAACCTGAACAAAAAATACGTTGTTGTTTGTTAGGGGGTCTTTTGTATTGACACAGTCTATTTGTATGCATGATTCGGTAGGAGCGTTTTTAAGCAATTGGAAGGAGGCTTGGCCCATTCGCTCTGCTTTCGCTATAACTTGAATAGATCCTGTTGAGTCGGCAATATCTAGAAATATTATATTTTTGTAAACTCTTTTGCCCTTGATCCAACAGGGAAGGCTAAAGATGATATCTCTATCGGGAGGGGTTGATATTAGCTCATTAATATATATATATGTTTCATAATTGACTCATGTGTAATAATGACCATATTATAGCAAATCTTCCTTATTAACCTTACTTAAATTAGTTCTACAGATCAAACGATATAAACTATAGGTACATTCTTAATCCTAAACGACACACTGTCTTATAATAACGCGGAAGATCCATTGTAGTTACGGATTGAGTTTTGTACAATGTGGTTTACTATGAATAAAACCTTATCAAATATCCGAATCTCACCTACTAATGTGATTAAAGAAAAAATAATAAACCTTGAAAGTAGGGGCAAAAAAATTATCAGGTTAGATACGATTGAGACAAATTTTAAAACTCCACAGAATGTTAAGGATGCTACGATTAAAGCCATTTTGGATAATCAGACGAAATATACGACCTATTCTGGTATTTTAGAACTCAAGGAAACAGTCTGTCGTATGTTGTATGATAAATATAAACTTAGTTATAATGCTTCAAGTAATTGTTTGATTTCGTGTGGATCGAAACACGCACTTTTCAACAGTATTTTTACGCTTACAGATGCAGGCGACGAAGTACTTATTATTGCTCCCTATTGGGAGACATACATTGAACAGGTTAAAATTGCTGGTGGAGTACCGATAATCATAGAAACACAAGAGTCTAATAATTTTGAACCTACTGAAGAAGAACTTTTAAATGCGATAAATCCAAATACAAAAACAATCATTATCAATAGTCCCTCCAATCCAACTGGTCGTGTGTATAGTAAAAAAACACTCGAGATTATTGCCAGAGTTTCAAAAAATAGTGATCTGTGTATCATTTCAGATGAAACAATGGCCAATTTCACCTATGGGGGTCATGTCCATATTCCAATAGCGACGCTCTCTAAAGATGCTTTTGAAAGAACCTTAACCATCGGATCCGTATCGAAAGACTATTCGATGAGCGGATTCAGGATTGGGTTTGTATGTGGTAATGCAGACACGGTCAGAACTATGTCGATGCTCCAGGCTCAAGTAACCGCAAATCCAGTTTCATTCTCCCAGATTGCTGCAATCGAAGCCTGGTCTGGCGATCAGAAGCCACTCTTTGAAATGCGTAGCGAATTTTATAAAAGAAAAAGTCTGCTGGAAAAGGGATTGCAGAATATGAGTGGAATTAGAAATGTCCTGGGGCAAGGCGCCGTCTTCCTTTTTCCAAATATATCGTCCTATTTTGGTAAAATGATTGCTGGAAAACCAATACACTGTTCCCAAGATTTTTGTGATGTTTTACTTGAAAATGGGATAGCTATTGTTCCTGGAAACTACTTTGGCGAAATGTATATTGAAAATGTACGATTCTCCTACTCTTGTGCAACAACTGAAGAAATAACAAAGGCAGTTGGTATGATCAAAAGTCTGTTACAATAATTCAGATCTCAACACGGACGGCTTTTGCGTTTACCGGAAGGTGTTCATTAGATTTTTGTAGCGATTCTTTTATCATAAATGTGCTAGGGAGGCAGTGTTGTTCTACTCTGCTAAGGTATAATATGATTATTTGGTGGTCTGTTCGAGATTATCTCTTGTCCAGGAGATAGTTCGTCTAAGGCCATCTTCCAGCGTAGTAGTAGGACTATAATTTAAAATATCCTTAGCTTTTGTTATATCTGGACATCTTCTCTGAGGATCATCTTCAATATTATAGTTAGGCGGTGCATTGTAGACTATTGGCGATTTTGAATTTGATATGTTTTTAATCTTTTCTGCTAAATCACCGATTGATGTTTCAATATCATTACCAATATTAACAACCTCTCCATTGACTCCATCTGTTAATAGGAGCTTAAAAAGTCCTGTAATTTGATCTGTGACATAACAAAAGCTCCTTGTTTGTTTTCCGTCTCCATATACAGTAATGGGTTCCTCACGTATCGCTTGAGCTACAAACTTAATTAATGCTCTACCATACTGAGAAGTATTATCTACATCTATGCGTGGACCGTATGTATTAAAAATTCTAGCAATTCTTATTGGTAGATCTCCTCCACTTTTTGTCGCATCTGCACGATAAGCCCAACAGTAAGCTTCAGCAGCTCTTTTTGATTCATCATACATGGATCTTGGGCCATAAGATGCGACTTGGCCAATGTATGTCTCAGGCGTAGGTATGTGTTGGTCGGGAGGATCTCCATAAACTTCAGAGGTAGAGGTAAATATAATATTTCCGAATGGCTTCCTTCTTGCCTGCTCAAGTATATGTCTGGTACCAAGAAGACCTGAATCGAGTACTTGAATAGGACTTTTCTGATAGAGAGGAGGAGAGGCAATAGACGCCATATGAACAATATAATCAGCACTATTCGGAATACTAAAGGGTAAGTCCTGAAAACAGCCACTAACAATGTTAGGATTAGGCTGTTATGAAAAGATATTCCTGTCCTTTATGTTCGAAAAGGGTTTTATACACAATT
>Ga0209541_10011331_pt1 | contig 13978 bp, 14 predicted proteins | sample RifCSPlowO2_01_FD_184027 | JGI IMG/M metagenome (GOLD analysis project Ga0209541, IMG submission 184027) | Groundwater microbial communities from Rifle, Colorado - Rifle CSP2_plank lowO2_0.1 (SPAdes) (version 2) | ecosystem: Environmental > Aquatic > Deep subsurface > Groundwater | place... | reverse complement strand
TTCTTGAGCCAATAACTTTTAAATTATCGCATTTTGCACATTTCCAGATTGGCAGTGGGATCCCCCAATATCTCTGCCTTGAGACACACCAATCCTGCAAATTCTCAATCCAGCTGTGGAACCACTTTTCTCCTGCCCAATCAGGAGTCCATTTAATTTTTTTGTTTTCCTCAATCATTTTTTGTTTTAATTTAGATACAGCAAGATACCACTGGTCTGTAACTCTGTAAACAACTCCATTTTTGCAGCGCCAACAGTGTGCATATTCATGCGAAACAGCAGCCTCATGCACAACTAAATTGCGCTTTTTTAGTTCCTCGACAATTTTTTTATCATCCTTGCGCGCAACAAACCCTTTGTACTTTCCTCCGTCAGAAGTAAAAACTCCGTTTTCGTCAATCAGTGTTAATCCTGGAAGTCCGAAATGTTTTCCTACTTCAAAATCTTCCGGACCTGCGCCAGGAGCTGTATGAACCAATCCGCTTCCTGCAGTTAAAGTTACAAAATTCTCATAAACATCTTCTCCAACAGCCAGAACAGAATGCGCATTTTGATATTCGCTTTTGATTTTTTTGTGAATTGGAACTTCTTCTAAAAACGGATGAACATATTTTGTTCCTGCTAATTGCGCGCCTGAGAAAGTTTCGACAATTTCAAATTTTTTCCCAATTGCGCCGAGCAGTGCAGGAGCTAAATCCTTTGCAACAATCCAAAGTTCGTTTTCCGAAAGAATTTTTAATTTTGCATACTGGAAATCAGGATTAACTGCAACTCCTAAATTTGCTGGAAGCGTCCAAGGAGTTGTGGTCCAAATAATTAAATAAGTATCAGGAGAATCTTCCAACTGAAATTTTACAAAAATGGAATTGTCTTTAATTGTTTCATACTCTAATTCATGTTTTGCTAGAGCAGTTGCACAGCGCGCACACCATGTAATTGATTTTGGGCCCAAATACAGATAATTTTTTTCATGAGCTTGTTTTAAAGCCCACCATGCGCCCTCAATATATGAATTTTTAATTGTCATGTAGGGGTCACCCCAATCCATCCAAACTCCTAACCGAGAAAATTGCTTATTCATCAAATCCAAATTATCAAGCGCAAACTTTCTACACAGTTCAATAAAATTCTCAACCCCGATTTTCTCCTCAATATCGCGCTTGTTTTTTAATTTTAAATCCTCTTCAACTTTAACTTCAATTGGCAATCCATGCATGTCATAGCCTGGTTGGTCGCGAACATTGTATCCCTGAAAACGCTTGTATCTGAGAGCAGTATCTTTCAAAACTTTATTCCAAGCTGTTCCTAAATGAATTGCACCAGTTGTGTAGGGCGGACCATCAATATATTTAAATCGCGGGCCTTTGGAATTTTTTTGCACAACTTTTTTGTAAATAGAGTTCTCACTCCAAAATTTTAGAATTTTTTCTTCGATTTGTTTTAAATTGAACTTTTGATCCATTTTCTAGACTCTTCAGTGCCCCTCAAAATTTTGAAAAATAAATAGGGCACGGCTCGCACTGCATTAGGCTACTATGCCTATAACTATTATTATGCTTGCGGTGCGTGCCATAAAAGAGTAAAATGCAAGAGTAAATTTATATAGTTTTTTATACAAACTAGATAAGATGGCCAAAAGGGAATTCGTAATTTATGCTAGATCTTTTAAAGAAGATACGCTGGGAGCAATGAGATTGCTTATTCTCTCGCTTCTTGATAGAACATCTGAAGTATTCCAGAAAGGCGAAGCAGAAGTGGAAATAAGGCACAAATATTACCCACATGAAGGAAAAAAATTTGGGTGGTGGGTCATAACATTTAGATTAGACGCAGGCGAGGAGTACATAGAAATGCTAAAGCGTTTTGTACACCTTGCTTTTAAAGATGAGTTCTCTACAACTGATGAGGAAGGAAGGGCCACAACACCGAAAATACGTTTCGAAGAGCCTGGAAAATAAAGGACCTCATTTTTTAGCAACCACATTATAGAGTATTATGCTTATAACAACTAAGACAACTCCGTAAACTAAAATCCATATTCCTAAATTTAGAAGCATAAATGCACTGAAAATTATTCCAAGAACAGGCAAAATTGGAATTTTTCCAATTCTTCCCGGGGTGTGAAAATGCCTGTTTGTTTTTGGAAATTTTTGGCGGAGCAAGATTACGCTTGCATTAATTACAATAAAAGTTATGAATGCAACAAAGTTTGTCAAATCAGCAACAACCTCAATTTTTCCAACAAGGGCGAAGAGAACAGATATGAGCATTACTAAAAACACTGCAAAATACGGAGTTCTGTGAATTGCATGAACTCTTGAAAAAATTTCAGGAAATCCATGATCGCGTGCCATTCCATACATTATTCTGGAAGAAGCTAGCATCATTAGCAATGCAGTGTTAGAAGTTGCGAAAAGTGCAATAATTGAAAGTATTAGAAAGGCATTTCCTCCAAGTGCGGATGAGGCAACATCTGCCAAAGGAGCACTTGAAGTCCCTAGTTTTTCCCATCCAAGAATGGAAACTGCTGAGATTGAAACTAAAATGTAGATTAGAGTTGATACTACCATCGCAATAATTAAAGCACGAGGAATTGTTTTAGTCGGATTTTTTGTTTCCTCAGAAAGCTTTACTATTTCCTCAAACCCAAGATACGCAAAAAATATTAGAGAGGCTGCTGAAAAAACTCCGCCAAACCCTACAGGTGAAAATTCAAAATAATTAACTTTACCAAAATATGGGATTCCAATAAAAATTATTGCTACTAATCCAAAAGATTCAATTAGAGTAAAGATAATTGCAATTCTGGCGCTCTGTTTAATCCCCCAATAATTCACAAGGCTTAAAATTAAAATTAGAACAGCTGCTGTTGGGACTAAGGGAGTGTTAAAAAGCGCTGAAAAATATCCTGCAAATCCGAGAGAAACCGCTGCTGCCCCAATGATTCCACTTATTATTATCAAAAGTCCAACTATGAAAGCAAGCTTCTTGTTAAACGCATGCTCAGTATAAACATATTCAGCTCCTGCTTTTGGATACATAGAGCTTAATTCTGCGTAGCTTAATCCAGTTAAAGCCGCAACAGCTGCTGCAAAAAAGAATGAGATCCAAACAGCATTTCCTGCAATTCCAGCTGCTTTTCCAATCAAGGCATAAATTCCTGCGCCAAGAATTATTCCAACGCCGCTCAAAGTTGCGGCAACTAAACCCAGTTCGCGCTTTAAATGGTACTTCCTAAGCTCTTTTTTCATTTATTCACGCAGGGTAAGATAATTCGTACAAAAATGGAAACTGTGATTGAATTCCAAAAATTGAGCTGTAAGATCGGGCAGTTCCAATTGAAACTGAAATATCTCCGTTTAAATCTTTTGGAATATTTTCAAACAGAATATATCCTTCCCTACTCTCTCCTGGAGTGACATCCTCGCCATTGAAAGTTCCGCCAGTTACATTGTAATGATACGGAGGCTGCCGTATAAAACCATTGAAAGAATTGAAATCCTCTTCTGCTTTTCCAACATTTCTAACCCATATATCAGCGCGAAATACTGTTTCTTCTTGTTTGCTCACATCATTGTAGAAAGTATAAAATCCCATGCGCAAAAGTTTGCTCTCAAATAATCCAAAGTTATGCTGTTTGTTAACATCATAAGAGTTTCTTATAAAGCGCGATTCGTAATCAGGAGCCTCTTTAACTGGCTCGACTTTTGGAGGAAGCTGTGATGGTTGAGCAGGAGGCTGTGGTAATTGGACTAGAGCAGGCGGAATAAAAAGAACGATTGTAACTATAACTGCTATCAGAAAAAATATTGTAATTAAGCTGTGGCCTTCGTGGACTTCTTCAGGGGGCGCATCAGCTTCAGGGGGCACTTTAGTCTCTAGAGGAGGTTTAACTTTTTTAGCAGCCATAGTAGAGTATAAAGTTTTTCGGTATATAAGTTTAATCTGTTACACTATTTTCTATGCCAAAAAATCTCATATTTAATTTGTAAAAAAAGAAGTAGTATTCCGAGTAATGTTATAACTACTGGCGGAAAAAAATTTTTAACAAAAGTTTCGGATTCAGTAATCACGCTGCCGTAAACCTCTATGTAAAATCCCCCTCCATATGCTTCTATTTTTATTCTATTATACTTTGGAGTGTAGTAAAAGTCGCTATTATCTTTAATGTTCGCTGGCCTATTTCCGTACCAATCAGGTCCATCATATCGAGTGACAAATTCCCAATTATTAAGAATTTCATTGTACTCATAAATGTTAAAATTTAAGTGACCAAGGGCGCAGCTGGGACAGCTATCACCAGAAGCTCTTATTCTTAATTCTTTATTTGGGGTAACATCAAAAATTTTCCAATCTCCACAATCTCCATAGTTAAACCATGTAGCAGAATTTAGGCCTGTAGATGGATTTGGTTTACTATCTCCCCCGTAACAAGTATTTGTGGGAGCTTCAGAAGGCCAAATTCTTATTTCTTTTGCTTGAGTTGAGCCAGTCGTACTTTCATCAATCGAACCTGCAGAAACAAGCTGAGGTATAAAAATTAATGCAGATAAAATCAAAATTCCTACGATTTTTTTCATCCTTCGCTAATCCCAGAGCAATTTATATCTCTGAGCAATTGCTGCAACTCCTAGAATTACTACAATACCTATAATATACGGGAGATATTTTTCTAAATCAGATGGTAGCTCAGTTGATTTTTCCTTTACCACTTGATATTTTCCTTCGATATTCACAATTTCATTTCCATCAATATTTGAGCGCACTTCAATATAATCAATTTTTTGCTGAGGAGTCGGCTGCGGATATGAATCAGGATAATATGGCTCTGTGATAAATCCTTCACCGGAAGCTATTTGTGTCAATTCGCTTATTGCAGCGCTTGTTTTTTGCGCACTTGCTCCAGAAACAGCGCCTTTTGAAATTGAATATGCTCCTCCCCCAGAAGAGGCTATTCCCGCCAGGGGAGCTGAAATTCCACTTCTCTGAATTTCTGTTTGTGTTGCCAACGGAAAATCAGGCTTTCCCTCAAATTTATACCCATATGGAGCAGAAACTCCAACTGTTAAAACTTCGATAGGAGCGTTTACATCTGTTATAGTTTTAAATTCTAATTTTCCCTCTTTCTCTGCAACTTTAATAGCGCCTGGTACGCTGTACTTAATTGTTATTTTTCCAGCAACCTCATAGCTCGACTGTTTTATTTCATCAAAATCCTTATTTGTATTATTAAATTTCTCAATTAAATCCGGAACTTTCTTCTCTGCTTCCTTTATATTCAGCTCTTCAATTTTCTTTCTCGCCTCTTTTGAGTAAAATGCGCCACGCAATGGAATTTTTACATAGGTTGAACCGCCCCTTACCTCTGTTTTAATATCCAAGTTTGTATCAAAATAATCAGATCTGTAATAAACGTTGCTTCTTATTTTTCCATTGCTGCAAGGCGGTGGATAGTATGAGGGAGAGCGCGCTGTTATATCTACAGCCCCTTCTGCATATGGCACTGTATAAACGCAATCTTTAGAAAGTGAAATTAGTAATTCACGCTTTTCAACCTGCTCCTTTACATACCAAATTGAAACATCAGCGTAAGGAATGCGCAGAGTTATTTCATCAACAGCCTCGTCTCTTAAAGTTTCTGCATTTAGAGTTGCTACCAAAACTGCTTTTCCTTTTTCATCAAATGTTATTGAACTCGATACATAGTTGTACTGATATGGGTAAGTAACTGCTGCCTGAGCAGAAATTGCATTAAGCAAAATTATAAATGTTACAATTCCAATAAAAACATAAGGAAAAATTTTTCTCATTTTTGCCTCACTTCACTATTGTAAGCGCCTCTGCTGCCCTTCCATAAAAGCCATAGTAGATAGCTACGCTCTTGAATGGGGCTAAAAGCGCAAGCAGATTTATCGCTAGTAACAACATGTAAAATCCAATTAAAATTGCAATTGGGACTGTTGCAAAATAGCTTATATCATAAACCTGATGCAAATAGCGCGCAAGCATAATAATTGAAACAACTCCTGAGAATACTGTCAATGTTTTAAATATCATATCCCCTGAACCCAAATTGTTTAGGGCTGAGAGAACATATGCTGGCGCAGTAAGCAAAAGCATTATTGGCAAATAGCTCCACGAAATTGAAAGAACACTTAGGCATTTCTTAAATGGAGATTTTATGAGTAGGACTTCTCGCCCCCCAAACAAGCGCAAAAATACTGCGAGCAAAGGATAGGCAAAAAGAACCGTTAAACCGTTTACAATTGCTGTTTTGTATGCATCGTGGAAAATAAATGTTTTGTCAGTTGAAAAGATTCCGCCATAAATTCCTCCAACAAGGGCTGAGAAAATCAATAAAAGCACAATTGAGCGCGCTATAAATGCATGCTCACTGCGCGTGATTAAAAGTGCAACATTTCGCGGCCTGAGCAAGAGATCTGAAAATGTTATGGTGTGGCTGATTTCAGATTCTGTTTCTTTTTTCATCGCATAGGAAGAGTATTGGAGAGTATAAATACTCTTTTTAGGCTTCGAATGAATTCGTAGTTATTCTTAAATAGGCTTGCATCTAAAATGCATCGGAGTTGGGATGAAAAAACCGCCTTCAATAATTGTTGCACTAGATATTCCTTTACAAAAAGCCTCAAGGCTTGTTAGGGATTTGGAAAAAGTTGAGGATAAAATTGCAGCGTATAAAATTAGTTCTCTGCAAGTTATGGAATCTGGATTAAAATCAGTTGTTGCCGAATTAAGGCTTGCAACAAAGCTCCCATTAATCTATGACCACCAAAAAGGTGCAACAGATATTCCAGAAATTGTTGAGCAGCAAGTAAAATCTGCTTCAGATTATGGAGTTAACGCATTTATTGGAGTTCCGCAGGGTGCTGGCAGTAAAAGTTTGGAAAGTTTTGTTAGTGCATGCCAGAGAAATAAAGTTGAGCCAATTGTTTTAATAGAAATGTCCCATTCTGAAAGCGATAAGTATTTGCACACAGATTATGCGTGGAGGGTTTTTCAGGACGCGGTTGGATTGGGGGTTAGGCACATAGTTGCCCCGGGAAATAAAGTTGAAAGATTAAAATTAATTCGAGAATGGATTAAACAGAGTGGAAAAGAAATTTCTATTCTCAGTCCGGGAATTGGAGCACAAGGCGGAAAAGCAAAAGAGGCTGTCCAAGCAGGAACAGACTATCCGATTATAGGAAGGCAGATTTATGAAAGTGAAAATCCTGCTAAAGAAGTTGAAAAAATTTACAAGGAATGTTTAGAGGGATTTAAGAAAAGAAAATGAAACAACTAAAGAAGAAAAATATCAAGACGGTAAAAAAATTCAAGGAATCGATTGAGCGCGCGCTTTGGGATGCAAAAGCTATTCAAATTAATACTGAAAAACAATTCACTCTTGCTTCTGGAAAATTAAGCCCGATTTATATTGATTGCAGAAAGTTGATTTCATTTCCAAATGTGATGGATCAAATAGCGGCGCGCGCAAAAGAAATAATTGAGAAAAATATTGGAAACGTGGACGTTCTTGCTGGCGGAGAAACTGCAGGAATCCCTTTTGCTGCATGGATTGCTGCTAAACTTGGGATGAAAATGGTTTATGTGCGCAAAGGCGCAAAGGAATATGGAACAGGAAAACAGATTGAAGGTGAGCTCGAGAATGGAGATAAAGTTTTGCTTGTAGAAGATTTAATTACAGATGGAGGAAGCAAGATTTCTTTTATTGAGGGAGTAAGAAATTCCGGCGGCCGCATAAATGATTGCTTAGTTGTTTTTGATAGAGAACAGGGTGGTGCACAAAAATTAAGTGAGTTGAAAGTGAAACTTTGGAGTTTGACAAATTTGAGCAGGACTTTGGAGTTTGGATTGAGAAATAAATATATTACGCAGAAAGAGTTTGATACAGTAAAGCAGTATATCGCAAACAACTAACTGTGCGGATGCGCTCTTTTTCCCCAGTGAAGTTTGTTCCAGATTCTTTCGTGAAAATAATAAATTGTAAAGCCAGTGAGATTTCCGACAACAGTCACAATAAGCGAGGTTTCGACTTGTTTAAATATAAGATAAAAAACTATCAAGTCAACTGCAATTGAAACAGACCAAAAAGTCGCTGATTTTAGAATAGAGCGCTTGTGCGTTGAAAAATAGGTGAATTTTTTTTCTTTTCTCATAGAGCAGTGATTTGCGTAGATTAATTTATAAAGATTTGCAAAAATAGCGCCCCCGGCCTGGTTTGAACAGGCGACCTTCTGGTTAACAGCCAGACGCTCTACCACTAAGCTACAGGGGCAAAAGCGCGGCTAATTAGTTGTATATTTTTGTATTAATATGTTTAGAATTTAAAGATTCACACCAAAATCTTCCTTGATTACATTTAACGCAACTTGTGTATAAGTTCGATCAATCCCTTCCAGCGCAAGGGTTTTTTTAATAAAATTGTTTAAATCGTTCACGTTTTTAAACCGTGCAACAATAACAGAGTCAAAATCTCCTGTAACATCATAAACCCCACATACATGCGGATCTTTGGCGATTTTTTCCTGCACTGGCAAGAGCATTTTTCCTTTTGCTTTCAAACTTATTACTGCTGTGAGCTCGAAGCCGACTTTTTTGGGATCAATATGAGCAGAAAAACCTTTTATAACTCCTTCTCCGCGCAAATTTTTCATTCTATTTATCACAGTTACAGTTGATACGCCGAGTTCTTTTGCAATTTCCCTCAGAGAACGACGCGCATCGTCTCTAAGTGCGCGCAGTAGCTTTACATTTGTTTGATCTATATCCATATTTAGACTTAAAACTTTACTATTTTTAAACTTTTCGCTTAAAAACTTTATGTTTATTAAGAAAAATGGCAAAAAAGCTTTAATATTAATAATATCTATCAGGGTATGTGAGCACTATGGTAACTGCATTCGTATTCATAACAACAAGAACAGGAAAAGAGAAGGATGTATTACACAAAATACTCCGTGAAAATACAGTGAAGGAAGCGACTACGGTTTATGGGGATTATGATATTGTTGCTAAGATTGAAGCAGAAACTGTAGATAAGCTGAATGAGTTCATTATAAAGCATTTGCGCGGTTTGCAAGATGTTTCAAGCACAAATACGCTTATTGGATTGTAAAAGCAGAAGAAAAAGAGTTTTTGCAGAATTCAATAAGGCCGACGCCGTATGAGTTTTATAGGTATTTGGAGGTTTAGGGCAAAAACTTTTTGCCATCAATTTTCTCAGGCAGATATTTCTTTGCAACAAATTCCAAGCTTTTGCTAGCGAGCGCCTGCTGCTCGATTCTGACGCCTTTTTCCTTCATCAACTTAAGTTGGCGAGTCCAATCTTTAGAAGCTTTAAACCATGGATATTCAAGCTCCTCATTTATGCGCTTTACGTCAACGTCTTTTAATCGCTCAGTAACATTTTGCAATTTGTATTCATCAATATCGTCCATTGTCATTCCAACATAGCTGCAGTTTGGAACTGCGTATCTGTCAGATAAGTGCGCCAACTCAATTGAGCCGTATTTCAGAACAGAGTAAATATAGAATCCATATGGATCGCCATCAACAAAGGCAATCACAGGCAATTTTAGTTTCTGGTTTAAAATTTTTATAAATCTTCTTACACCGCGCGGAAACATTCCTTCTCCTGTCACAAGCAGACAATTGTTTTCCTTCCAGAATTTTTCCTGAATTAAACGGGACATCATTGCATCGTTTTCAACTGCCAAGATATAGTCTGCTTTAAAATTTACAACCTCAACATCCTCGACAAAACCAGGAATTGCCCAGCCGCCTCTTCCGAGTTTTGAGCAGTCAAAATCGCTTCCAGCCTGGCTTAAAGTAATATTTCCATAAATTGAGCCGCGGGATTTTGCTTCTACATGCAAGCGCTCTCGCAAAATATCAAGAGAGGCTTCCAAATCATCCAGAACTCCTCCGGATTCAATATCGTCCTCAAATGTATTGTCTTTTGAATTTGGCAAGGAGTGTTTTAGGTTGTAGTACAACTCACGTTTTCCTACTGTGCGGCCACTTTCAATGTATTCCTTACATGCGCTTGCAACTAAAACAGATTGCATGAATTTGCGAGTGTGAGCAACATTCAAAAATCTTCTATGCGCAAGTTTTTCGCCAAGAACTAAAAGTTTTTTTGCTTCGTCAAAAGTTATATTTGACTTTGCCCTAATTGGGAGTGGAAATGCAGGGGATTCCTCTTTTTTAATTTCTCCAGCCAGCTCAGCTCCAAATTCCTCAAGCTTTTTTACAGATTCTTTATCAAGTTTTTCTTCAATTTTTTCTTTTTTTGTGGCCATACATATTCACCTCACTCCTCAGATACATCTCCTTCCTCTACTTCTTCCTTCTCTTCCTCAGGCTCTTTTGAAAAATCTTTTCCAAATCTATCGTACACTAGCTTTTCAAGCTTTTTAATTAAAGTTTCCTCTTTTTCGCCTGTTAATTTGGTAAGGGCTTTAGCAGTCTCTGGGATATACTTTTCAAATATTTTCTTTTTCTCTTCCCTCTCAGCAGCGCGCCTTTTTCCCCCAAGGAAAATTTGCAAATCCCTGAGAATTTGCATCAAAGCAAAACGGATTTCCTCGTAAATCTCTTCTTCCTCTGCAATTGATTGTTTTCCCGCACTCGTATAAGGAACATGAGTACTGATTAAATTTACAAAAATTGTAATCGGTTCGTTTTCTAAATCTTGAACATGATATCGTTTCCATTCAATTGAGTTCATCGCTGCGGTTGTTACACAAGCGCCACCATCAAAAAGCAAAGGAGCTCTGTTTGCGAATCTCATAAGCTCGGCCCTTTTTCCTTCAGGGGTTTCCCTTCCCGCATTTCCTGCATACGCGATTGCAACTTCAATTAAAAATGGAATTCCGCCTTTGTAAACTCGAGGTTCTCTTGTTCGAGCCATTACAAATTCAGGCTGCAAAAGACTTTTGAGCGCTTTTTCAATTGTTTTTTCTCCAATCGGGATCAAACCCATAGCAGGCGGAGCCATCCACTTAATTTTTTTAAAAGCTTGGGCCAATTGCTCAGCCTGTGTCCACTCTATTTTTTTGGGAGAAATTCCCAAATCAAAGTTAACAAGTTTTTGAATCTCTGCAACTTTATCTGCGCTTACACGAGTTAATTCATTCACAAGGAAAGATGAAACTTTATGCGCAGTTGAGTGATGCGCCAGCTCAAGCAAATCATGAGTCTCAACTCCAGAGGGATGGGGTTTTGATTCTACTGGGCGCTGAGGAATTTCTTTCACAACACGCTCAAAAACAACTTCGTTTTCTGGATCTTTAAACTTAATTTTTGTATGTGGGTTCGCGGCTGCGGTCCAGCGAACGTATTCATAAGGCCCTTTTTGCCCTTTTGTATATTGAACTCCTTTGAATTCAGAGGAAACAAGAGTTCCTCGCCACTCCCCGCTTTGAACTTTTTTGTCAAGAATCTTTGGAGCGCCAGCCTTTGTATCAAGCATGACATGAATTTCAATAATTTTTCCCTTCCCTGTTCCGGATTTTACATAAGTAGGCTTTCCAGTAGTCATCTGCGCAAACAAAACTGCTCCTGAAGCTCCAATTCCCTGCTGGCCGCGCAATTGGATATTTCGGTGGAACTTTGTTCCTGCAAGCAATTGTCCGAAAACTTTCTCTATATTTGCCTCTGGGATTCCAGGACCATTGTCCTCAACAGTTACCTTGTAATGCTCAGCATCCTTTTCTCCAATTTGCTCAACTTTAACTTTTAAATCTGGCAAAATTCCTGCTTCTTCACAAGCGTCTAAAGAGTTTGTTACCAATTCATGAATAACAGTTGTAAGCGATTTAACTTTTCCAACATATCCAAGATATTGCTTGTTTTTTGCAAAGAACTGGCTAACATTTACTTCCCGGAATTCCTTGAAAAGCTCCTCGGCCGAAACTTGTTTTATCGGCCCTTCCTCTTCCTCAACTTTGGCTTTCAATTTTTGCTTTTCCTTCTGCGCCATATATTACCACTCCGGATTTATTTTTTGAAATTTCCTTTTCGTAAGCTTCGCACATAAACTTTTGAATTTCTTCCGTTCGCATTCGCGAAAGTGCGTAATATTCTGTCAAACTATTTAAAAGTTTTTGAATGTTTTTTGGGAGATTTTCAATATTTTTTTGGGTTATTCGCCAAGGATAGGCTGCATAAACATATGCACGCTTTATATCTTCGCTTTGAACAGGGACCTCAACTTTTACATAGCTTGTCTCATATCTGTCAAGAGGCGGAAGCACTTTTATCAGTTCAAGCGCAGGGCCATCAATTGTTAAGAGCGCGCCCTCAGGAACATTAAAAGTTCCTGCTTCTGCAATTACAGTCTCAATTTTTTCCCCGTTTATTTTTTGCCCTTTTATAGGAATGGCTGCATTTGCTCCTTCGTGAGTTGCTGCGACTAATCGCTGAAAGTTTGTTAGGCTTGCTTCTCTGTACGAGATTGAGATTTTATCAAAGTCAACATTATTTTTTAGGCGCGCCTCAACAACTTCGCGAAAGCGAAGAGTGCCGTAGACATAATAAGCTATCATAATGCGCCAGCCTCTCTTCCTAACATCCTAAACACTGTATTGTGCATTGCACCCTCACAAAGCATTGTTATTGCGCGTGCGGCAAGCTCTGCATTTTCTAATTTTCCAATTATTGAAACTGTTTTTCCATAGACAACAATATCAGTGTCAGTTATTTCTGCAATTCTTTGCTTTGATTTTCCTTCTGTTCCGATTATGCGGCCCTTAATTCTTTCAAGGGCATTTTTCTTTTTATGTGCGTATTCATTTAAGTCAATAATAATTAAAACAGCTTCCTCATCCAACAAACGAAATGCTGTTTCCTTAACAAATCCACGGCCAATTGCCTTTATCACATCTCTGGCACGCCAAGTTCCAAGTGGATCCGGAGTGTCTTTTTTCTCGTAAATTTCGATTTGTTCTGTTTTGCGATCAATTTCTATTTTAGTGTGCGTGGCGTTCTCTATCTGAGGAATTGTTTGCTTGTCTGCAAGCAGTACCTTGAGTCGCTCACTGGTAATTTTGATATATTCGACCATGGTTTTAAGCAGGCTTTTTTATACAATTGGATGAGCAGATATTTATACTTAATTGCAGCGCTGCATAGCGGTTTTAGCTTAAAAATTGGCAAGTTTTGGGCTAATTATTATCCATATGGTAAATAAATTAGGCTTTTCCAACCTGAATTTTGGCTAAGATCTCCTGCCTGCTAAATTTCAAGCCGAATTTTACAAAATACCTCACAAAATTCTCAGCATCGCGCTGTAGAAACATTTCTGCATTTAGCTGATTTTTTAAAACTGCTTGCGCAAAGTCAATCAAATATGGCTCGTTCAAAGATTTCATCAAAACATTGAACTCTGAAAAATCTGCGTGTACTAATTCTGCCTTTTGATAAAGATTTTTCAGGTTATCAAGCAAAAGTTTGGAAAGCTTTTTTGGATTTTTAATCTGATCTGCCGAAATTGCGTTCAGAGGCGACGCCGGATCTGAATTATTTCCTATAAAACTCATGACTAAAATATTTCTTAAAACTTTAAATGGCTTTGGAACTCTTACTCCGGCATGAAAAGCGCGGCCTAAATTCCTGAATTCCTTTTTTGCCCATTCAAAAACAATCTCGTGTTTTCTCCCATGCAATCTAAATCTGGGGTCTCCTTCAATGTAAGGCGCAATGTCCTTGAAACCTGTTGTCTCAATCCTGAAAATTTTTACAGCGCGCAGCTCTCCTTTTATATAGCCCTTAAAAACATCCGCTTCCTTTCCGGTTGAGATCACACCCCCCATAGAATCAATAATATTTAACTTCATTAGCTTGCGCAATGCGCCAATTGTTTGCGTGTCAAAAACTCCTTCCTCAATCTTGCGCTCGTATTCTAATGGCTTTCTGCGTAAATATTTCTTAACCATTTTATTGCAAATCGCTCTCT
>Ga0209541_10011329_pt1 | contig 13978 bp, 13 predicted proteins | sample RifCSPlowO2_01_FD_184027 | JGI IMG/M metagenome (GOLD analysis project Ga0209541, IMG submission 184027) | Groundwater microbial communities from Rifle, Colorado - Rifle CSP2_plank lowO2_0.1 (SPAdes) (version 2) | ecosystem: Environmental > Aquatic > Deep subsurface > Groundwater | place... | reverse complement strand
AGAAAATCCTGCAAGAATAATTTTCGGCTTTTTTTCTATTGCAACACGACGAAGTTCTTCGTAATCTATCTCCCCTGTTTCAGGATCTTTCATTTTGTATGTGACGAAATTATATATCTTTGCCGGCAAAGTCATCGGATGCCCGTGCGTCAAATGTCCCCCGTGCGAAAGATCCATGCCGAGTACCGTATCTCCCGGCTCAAGAAGTGCTGCGTAAACAGCGAGATTTGCCGGTGCACCGGAATGTGGTTGCACATTCGCAAATTTACAATTGAAAAGTTTGCATGCACGTTCTATCGCGAGTCTTTCGACAGCATCGGTATTTTCCTGTCCGCCGTAGTACCTCCTGCCCGGATATCCTTCAGAATATTTATTTGTAAAAACGGAGCCGTTTGCCGTCAGCACGTCTTCGGAGACATAATTTTCAGATGGAATAAGCTCAAGACCTTCGGCCTGTCTTTTTTCTTCATTTTTTATCATTTCTTCTACTTGTTTATCAATCATGATATGTAAAGGGAAAATCCCTGAATAGTTTTTAATGAAAATCTAGATTTTTGGCAACTTATATCATACTGTTTTAATTATTTCCAATAAGGTATCCTCCGTCAACGGAAAAATCTTGCCCCGTTATATAACTCGCCTTGTCGCTTGCAAGAAAACAGATCATTTCAGCTATTTCATTCGGCTCAGCAATACGCTTTAGTAATACGTCTGAATTTCTTTTCAGCATTTCTGGAGTCCATGACTTTGCAATATCCGTATTTACTCCGCTTGGCGATACTGAGTTTACAAAAATATTATCTCCAGCATATTCTTTAGCAAGCGAAGCAGTAATATTTATTATAGAAGCTTTCGACGCAGAGTATACCATCCGGCTCGCAAGAGCGCCTTGCGCGTGCCCGCGAATTGAAGCGACATTTACAATCCGTCCGTATTTATTTTTCTGCATATTCGGAATTAAAACTTGGCAGAAATGAACAGCACCTAATACATTTGTTTTAAAAGTTTTTAGCCAGTGTTCATCGTCAGTTTCCAAAAATGGTTTCGCCTCTCGAATACCTGCAACATTGCAAAGAACATCAACGCGAGAAAATTTTTTTAAAAGTTCCGCAACCGATTTTTCTACTGCTTGTTTATCCGTAATATCACAAAAAGTATATTCAACGCTGAGTTCTTTAGCAAAATTTTTAAGCTGATCAGTCTCTTCCTTGTCATGCAAAATGACAGTCGCGCCATATGACTTTGCAAGCCTCGCGGTCGCCGCACCGATACCATGCGGATGAGAAGATCCGGTTATTAAAATAGTCTTTCCAGTGAGCATACATTGAGTATATCAGAAAACACCCGAAGATACGAAACTAGTCGCAGGCATACGCTAAACCCCGTCGCTCGCGAGCGACGGGGTTTAAAAATAAGACTAAAAAGACTTATTTACATAGGCACGAAAGTAAGGGCGATTCCTTTTTTGTCTGCGCGACCTGTTCGGCCGATGCGGTGTACATAAGTATCATAAGTACTTGGGATGTCGTAGTTGATGACATGAGTGACATTTGGAATATCAAGACCCCTTGCTGCGACGTCTGTCGCAATAAGAATAGAAATCTGATTGCTTTTAAACATATCGAGAGTGCGCACGCGCTCTCTGTTTCTCTTGTCACCATGAATTGATCCGACTTTAAATCCGCGAGCGGAAAGTTCGCCAGCCAAAGCGTCAACGCTGTGTTTCATTTCTCGGAAAATCAAGACTTTGCTTGAACCTTCTTTGATAAGCACATCATGAAGCTTTTCAATTTTTTCTTCTTTTGTTTTTGTGCGTACTACATCTTGATCAATATTTTTTGCTGTTTCACCAGAAATAACCGAAATAAAAAGAGGGTCTTTCAAAAATTCCTGTGTAAGTTTTTTTATTTCAGGAGAAAGCGTCGCTGAAAAGAAAAGAGTTTGTCTTTCCTTCGGACACATTGAAAGTATTGCCGCCATATCGTCTCGAAATCCCATGTCCAGCATTCTGTCAGCTTCATCAAGCACAACAGCGGTGCAATTCGAAAGATCAAGATCTTTTCTATCGATAAGGTCGCGAAGTCGTCCGGGTGTACCGATGATAAATGAAACCCCTCTTCGAAGTTCGCGGATCTGCTTCATGATCGGCATTCCTCCGACGCAAGCGGCGGAAAAAATACCAAGTCCGAAAGCAAGATCTCGAAAATCAGCTTCGATCTGAGAAGCGAGTTCTCGAGTCGGTGCCATGATAAGCACTTTGTCTTTTTTATTTTTTGAAATTCTTTCAATAAGAGGGAGTAAAAATGCAGCGGTCTTTCCAGTACCAGTATTCGCAAGACCAAAAATATCCCGACCGAGAGTTACGACAGGTATCGCCTGGTCCTGAATAGGCTTTGGACTTGCGTATCCCTTTTTCAAAATATTCCTGAAAAGTTTTTCAGAAAAGTTGAAACCGGCAAAAGTGTGCTTTGGAGCGTAGGGCTTTTCTTCAGTAAACTGAGCTTTTTTAATAAAGCGTGAAAAGTCTATCCTTTCGCCTCCAAATTTACCTCTGCCTCCGCCTCCTCCTCTTGATGGACGAGGGCTGTTAAATTGGCGTCTTGCGCCTCCCCCGTGTACAGGGCGAGCTCCGCCCATACGAGGACCGCCTCCAAAAGAAGACCTTTGAGATCCTGCCCCTGTACGCGCCGGTGCGCTATTCGATTTTGTGCCCGACCTAGACCAATCTGAAGATTTGGTAGGTCGAACTTCGCTATGCGAAGTTTTAGACTGAAAACGAGCTCGAGAACCCGAAACGGACCTCGCTGAGTGAGTCTTGTTAATCATATATTTCTTTATGTGTCAGGGAATCAAATTAACGACACAAAAAGTCATACATTGATTTCCGCAACTCGCCCCGCTTTCAGCGGGGTCGTCACTCTCGTTAAAATAGTAATGTGAGAATGGTATTTAGATAATAGCATTTTGCCAGAATTTTGTCAAATTTCATTAAATTGCCGAGTTAAGATATAATTCACTCATGCAAGGAAAACACGTCGATGAACAATATCTCGATCTTATTGAAAGGATAAAAAAGGAGGGCACTATTAAAACAGATCGTACTGGCACAGGCACAAGGTCGCTTTTAGGACATCAAATGAGATTCGATCTCGCCGACGGCTTCCCCCTCATGACAACAAAAAAAATACCAATGAAATCGATTACACATGAACTCATCTGGTTTCTACGCGGAGATACGAATTTGAAATATTTGGCGGACAACAATGTACACATCTGGGACGAATGGCCATACAAAGCGTGCTTGAAAAGAAATAATCTACCGATCCCGGAGATCAACGGCGAAGAATGGAAAAAAGGCATGGCAGAATTTGTTGAAAAAATAAAAAACGACGACATTTTTGCAAAAGAGTACGGCAACCTTGGTCCGATCTACGGATATCAATGGCGCAATTGGCCGGCGCCAAACGGCACACACATCGATCAGCTCAAAAACGTAATCGAGCAAATAAAAAATACTCCGGACTCAAGACGCCTGATCGTCTCGGCGTGGAACGTCGCTGATATCGACGAAATGGCAAAAGCCGGACTTCCTCCATGCCACTGCTTCTTTCAATTTTATGTCGCTGACGGAAAATTGTCTTGTCAGCTCTATCAAAGGTCATGTGATACATTTCTCGGACTGCCATTCAACATCGCATCGTATTCTCTGCTGACAATGATCATCGCGCAAATCACAGGCCTTCAAGTCGGAGAATTTGTCTGGACAGGGGGCGACGTTCACTTGTATTCAAATCACATGGAGCAAGCAGAGCTTCAATTGTCGCGCCGAAACGATATTCGTTCATTGCCGAAAATGAAAATAAACTCAGAAAAAAAGAATTTGGAAGATTTCACTATTGATGATTTTGAACTCGTCAATTACAATCCGCATGATTCGATCAAAGCGCCTATCGCTGTATAAATTATGATCCTCTCCCTCATCGCCGCGGTCGGCAAAAACAATGAAATAGGAAAAGATAATCGGCTCCTTTGGAATATGCCTGCAGATCTCAAGTATTTTCGTAATACTACGAGCGGACATCCTGTTATTATGGGCTGGAATACTTTTAAGTCCATCGGTCGCCCGCTTCCAAACAGACAGAACATCGTAATTTCGATAGATAGCGCTTGGAACGCCGAAGGAGTGACAACTGTTGGATCACTAGAGGAAGCAGTTGATCTTTTAAAAGGCAAAGACGAAGAAGTATTCGTGATAGGTGGGGCGCTCACTTATGCACAAGCAATATCTCTTGCAGACAGGCTTTACATTACGCATGTCGATGCATCATTTGACGCCGATACATTCTTCCCTCAAATAGACAAAAATATTTGGCACGAAGTTTCAAGCGATCCGCATCTACCCGACGAAAAAAATCCCCTGCCCTACAATTTTACAATATACGAAAAATAAATTATGAAAATAACACTCTGTGGCAGTATAGGATTTTATAAAGAAATGGAAAATATAAGGGATGCACTTTTGGCATTAGGGCATAGTGTAAAAATACCGGAGCTTTCTCTTGAAGTTCCTGAAGAGTTTGGGGGCGGAAGAAAAGTATATTTTGGAAAGTATATTGAAGAAAATGGGGGTATGGATGCTTTCCCGGTAGGACACAAAATATGGGAATTGAAACGAAGCGCCATTAAAGATCACTACGAAAAAATTGACTGGAGTGACGCAATTTTGGTAGTAAATAATGCAAAAAAAGGAATTGAGGGATACGTCGGAGGTAATACTCTTATTGAAATCGGTGTGGCTTTTTATTTGAAAAAACCAATATATATCTTGAATCCAGTTTCTTCAGAACTTTCATACAAACAAGAAATACTGGGCATGAATCCAGTAATCGTGAGCGGTAACCTAAGCTTTATAAAATAAAACTCACATTTTTACATCTGAACCCCTGTTGAGATGCGTATTTTATCATCTACGCCATCGCTGAGATTGAAATGTCAACACTGTTTGCTATCGCTGAGTTTGTTGACAATTGGTAAACCACAGAAATCCCCGCTTTTCGCTGTTGCGAAAAGCGGGGATTTCTTAATATTTACATCTTTTATTCCTGCTTATTTTCTCTTTCTGAAGAGCCGTCTTCTTTATTATCATCAGAAGACTTTTCTTCTTTTTCTTTTTTATCTTTATCTTCTTTGTCCTTATCCGACTTGAAGAATTTTGTTATAGTCTGCGCGTCCTCTCTGGCAACCTTGAGATCCTGATGCGCTTTTGCTATATCAGCTCGAGCGGATTTCAAAGCTTCCGTATTTGCTGTCATTTTTGTTTTGTCTCCCTTGTCTGGAACGAGAGATGCTACTTTTGTTTTTGCTGATTCAGCAAGAGTTTTTGCCTCCGCAATCTTGGCTTTCATGTCTTCCAATGATGCTTGGACGGAAACGGTATCCTTGCCTGCAGTTTTTACTAGATCTATTCTTGCCTGCAGTTTTACGCTAAGCGCGGTCATCGAGTCGGCTACTGTATTTATCTTGTCAGCCGTAGCCAAGATATGCCATTGCTGAGTTATCAAAGCAAAAATTCGATATGAATTCGTTATTGATTTCACATCAGTTCGAAGTACTGCGATATCAGTACCAGCATCAATTTTTGCTTTAAGCGCAGTGAGTTCTGATATCTGAGCCTGCACCATTGCGGAAGTGCTTGTCTTCAAAACATCTGTTGCTTTCTCCATTTCCGAAATTCGTTTTGAAAGCTTATCCAAGGCTTCGATGCGACGATCGATCTCTTTATCTGCTCTTTCTATTATTTTAGTTCTTTGCTCCGCAATTTTGGTGGCTACTTTTACGGTTGCTTTTGCATCAGCGCCTGTCCTCGTCTCCGCAGAAACAAACGGTACTGCCATCAAAAAAACAGAAAGTACAGCGAGAGAAGATATGAGGCGAATCGTTATTTTTTTTATATTCATATTTTTTAAAATTATTTTGATAATTAAAATCTATTGTAATTGATCTATTGGCTTGTCATTCAAGCTTTGATCCAAGGTTGCAGAATCAAAATCAAGACTATTTAAATCTGAATCTATATTGGACATATCTTGATCCAAACTGGCGTCTTCAGACAGCAAAGGCGTACCTGCTTGTGAATCCGCAGGTACTATGTCCTGTGGTGGATTTTGATAAGTTGTAGGGCTTAGCGATGACTTAGGGGTAGCAAAATACCACACAAACATTACGAGAACCAGAACAATAATAAGAGTTAAGAGAATTTTTCCTACTTTTGACATATTATTTTATTAGATTAGCTTATAAAGCGACCTGTCCTAATTATAACAAAGTAAAGAGAAAAATCGCAAGTAAAGACTTTACAAGAAAGAGTGTTATACTGTGTATGTGCGAATTTATTATTTTAAACACATATTATGATTACTAAAGAATTGATCGAATACATGAGGTCCGAGATGACTAAAGGCACTCAAATAGCAAATATTAAGATTTCGCTTCTTCAAAATGGGTGGGTGGAAAAGGATATAGACGAGGCTGTATCAGCCATATCCCTAAACATGGGAGCCGTGCCTGCACCGGCCCCTGCAACAACTAGCGCGCCGATACTGGAAACAAAAAGCCAAGGTCAAGGATCGGCAAAAAAAATTATTGGCATAGTAATTGCCATTATTATACTTGTAGCCTTGGCTGGGACAGGATATGCATACTATACGGGATATTTTACTCCGCTTGAAACCGTCAGCAGTGATGCTTTCAAATCTCTGAGCAATACCACAAGCAGTACATTTGATACAACTATTATAATAGACGCTTCTGATTTGAATAAGGCAGGCGGAGACATGCTTGGCGAACTGGGAAATTTAATTTCAGATAAAATTACCATCACCTCAAAAGGAACATACGACATAAACGATGCGGATTCATTTAAAATGAATTCTGCAATATCACTGGCAGTAGGCAGTGTAAGTGGTAGCCTAGAATTTATATTCAAAGACAATACTCTTTATGGTCGTCTTACTAAAGCGCCCGCTCTTTCATTTATCCCGGTCATTCCGGCTGAATACATAAACAAATGGTATTCTTTTGAGGCAACCGCTGAAAACGCCCAATCAATTTTACCTACTTCGTCTATTGGGTTAGGGCCGGAATCAATGAAAAATCTAAATACGGAGCAAAAAATGGAGATTGCTAGGATGACTGGTGATGCTCATTTTATAACAATAATAGACAAGCTTGAGACGGAGTCCATCAACGAGGTGCTGAGTTACCATTTTACTTTTGGATTAAACAATCAGGGTATAAATGATTATTTGGCAAAGCTTGAATCATATATAAAATCAGAAGGTAAAAACGATTCATTCTTATCATCATTTAACACAAAAGATATTTCAGAATCTCTGGAGAAGATCCAAAATTTTAAAGGGGAAGCGTGGATAGGCAAAAAAGATCATCGTCTTTATAAATTTGTAATTTCATTTGACGTACCGACCGGAGACGCGGATGAAGGTACTATAAAAATTTCAGCAGTATCAATATTTAAAGATTGGAATAAGCCATTAGAATTGTCAGCCCCCGCAAACAGTGTGCCTTTCAAGTCACTTATTGAGCAGAGCCTCGGAGAAGCTAGGACAAAAGGTGTAGATGCCCAAATTAAGGCAATAATATCAAGCACTCGAGCAGACGCAGAAGTTTATTATAGTGAAAAAAATAGTTACAAGGGTTATTGCATGAGCGACCCAGCAGGGCTTATCGCGCAAGGAAAAGGATCCGCCATAGACGGGGAGTTTACATGCAAAGACAGTGTACTAGCGTGGGCGACATCAGCAAAAGTAAGCGATGGATATTTTTGTGCAGACTCAACAGGAACAGTGACCGATACACCAAAACCTGCGACTGGAACGAGTTGCTCTAAATAAACATAAATTGGGTGCCGTGGTAGAGGACGTAAGAACTACATTTGAGCGAATAAATAACGCCACAATCTATATTCCAGAGTTTCAACCTAAGTGCACTGTAAATTATTAGGTAGTAATCTCGACTGTTTCAAGTACGGGCTGTTTGTAGTCAGTACAGAACTTTCTTCTTAAAAACCTATTGATTAAAGGAAAGTTGATTACGCATTTCTCTTTCAAGTGTTTGAGAAAAATTACGAATAATATCTTGCTGGTTTGCTGGTAGAAATGTCCCGAGTTCACTTTGAAAATCAACCTGTCTTGAACTATTGATAATTTCTTGTGCAACTTCACTAAGATGCTTTTTCTGTTTTGCTGATAACATTCCTTTACGCATCATAAAATATAAATCGTAATAATCTCTGGGTTTCTTCCGTTCAATCAATGCACCAAATATCTTTTCGTCAACCAATGTCTCTTGTGGTAAATGATAAAGCGTATAAGTTGGCACGAAATTATTTGTGATACTGTCTACCTCTCCCTGAACAATACTTTTGTCCCTAGAGGATATATTGATTTCAATGTTTATAGGAGCATAACCATCTGTATTAAGAGTGGCAAGACCAAAATATCCACCACCAGATGTTGATGCTGATTTATTGCTAATCTCTATTTTAATACCAGTGCCCTCTAATTTTGCAAGAACGCTAATAAATAAATGTTCTACAAACAAACCCACTTCATTAGGCATTACTCCGAATAAAGAAAAATCTAAATCTTCTGAAAAACGCGGTGAGTTATAAACAATACGCAAAGCTGTACCGCCCTTGAAGAGCAACTTCTCTGATTCTGGAAGTTGATATAATTCCGTAAGAAACAAATGTTGTACATATTCACGAACAATGTTCGGGAACACACTCGTTTGTTCTTTACGTGCGATATTTTCTAGTAATTCTGGTCCAATCATAGCAATGTTCTTTTTAGTATACCAATAAGCCTAGGATTTCCAAAAAGTTTAGCATATTTAAGTGCTTTATTTGTGTTAATTTTATCTTTATTAAAGCGACTCAGCGGTTTTTTCCCAAGAAGCACACGATAATAAAGAGTATCAACGAACGCTTTTTCAGCATCCGCTATGCGAAAAGTAAACCCCCGTTGTTTTTCTATAGTATATCCTGTAAATGCAGACTTCTTTATACTACGATAAGAATATATTTTACCTAAAGTTTCAAATCGTCGTGTTGCTTTTGTTGTTACTGATGTAATTTCATATACCATCTCAGGAATAATCCCGTGATATGATAAGGCAAATTCTCTAGAAATATAGGACGGGTCGTAAAGTTTATTAGCAAGATACAGTTCAGGTGGCAAAGCATCAGGAAAGGAATACAGACCACGCTTAATTTGAATAATAAAACCCTGTTTTTTATAACGATATAATAAAAAAGTGCTAGAAACTTTAGAGACCCCAAACAAGGCTTGTATTTCCCGTCCAGAAAAAAGAGCGAGTTTTTTAGCCTTAATTTTAGCCACAAAATCCGTACGATTCACTAATTTAGCCATATTGCTAATATACTGAAACAACGGAAAAATAGCAACTTTTGAACTGTGGATAAAGAGAACTAATTGATGATGAAACATTTATTAAAGAGCGAGATGAGCTCAAAACAAAAATAGCAAAACTTAAAACAAATCTGCGAGAAACAGAAGACCGAGCCGAGAAATGGCTAGAGCTGACTGAAAAAACATTTAACTTCGCTTGCTATGCACGCAAAGAATTTATTTTTGGCACTCTTGAAAAGAAACGAGAGATACTGTCGGCAATCGGGCAGAATTTTTCCCTAAAAGACAAAAAAATCCTTATAACACCAAACGAATGGTTTGTTCTAATAGAAAAAGCGTATCCTGAGCTAGAAGCCAAATATAAACGGGTAGAACTGGATAAATCCCTAACAGAATCAATGCGAAAAGAGCTTTTCGCTCAACTTATTCTCGAATGGGGTGCCTAGAGAGAATCGAACTCTCGATATCTGCTCCACAAGCAGAAGTTTTACCACTAAACTATAGGCACCATGCGGTTTGCCCCTTTACTCTGGGGCTATTTGCATTCTAATATAAAACAAGGGTTACAGCAAATTAGATGCCGAATTTTTTGTAATTGTCGTACGCTTGATTTATCTTTGAAGCGACAATAAAATCGTTCTCAGACAGTCCCCCGATAGAGTGCGTCCAAAGTTCAAGCAAAACTTTATTGTAAAAAACATGAATATCCGGATGATGCCCATCCACTTCCGCAATATCAGCAACAGACCTGGATACAAAGTCGATAGCTTCAATAAAATTTTTGAATTGAAACTCTCTTGATATTTTTCTTGCCCGCAATGAACCGCCTTCGGCGTGTTCGGGCGGGTTATGATCTTCTGAAAGCGCCCAGCCCGGGACTTCAATGAGAAGCTCTCCTGCTTTCTCCAAACCATAAGGCTTTATGCTTTTATCTTCACACGCGACACATTTTTTGTTCAGTAGGTCTGACATATTATTTAATTTAATTTTTTAATTTCAACTCAGCTTTGGATTTCAAAAAGAAAAAACCAATTATTATGAATGTTGCCAGAGGAGATACATATTCCGGAATGTAAGCCCCGAAACTGTGCGCTATCATTATAATACCAAGCACAAGTATAGAATACATAGCACCATTCTTCAGATAAGCGTATTTCTTTATTCGTTCAATGTTTCGAAGAGTTAGCTCACGGACAAGAAGCGCCCCGAAGCCGTTTCCAATGAGTATGAGTGGTACCGAAAGAGTAAACGCGAAAGCGCCAAGTACTCCGTCTATCGAAAATGTGGCATCGATGATTTCCAAAAAGAAAAGCTTACTGAGGTCGGACTGAGTACCACCAAGCAATTTTTTCTCTTGCTCTTCAGCGTTTTGTTTGAAACCGTGAGTTATGAAAAAGAGACTTGAACCGACGACGGCTCCGAAGCCCATCAAATTACTTTCTTGAAGAGCAAACCACGCTATGATTGCGAGCAATATGGAAACTACGGCATAAAACCAGATACCTTTTGACATAAAAAACTTCTCCGCTCTTGGAAGCCCTAATTTTTTATCTTCCAAAAATAACCAGTGAAGAAAAAGAAATAGAAGAAAAACTCCACCAGCAACGAGAAGTATCGGAGCAGACTTTTCTATTGATTCATGAACCAAAGGATCACTAGACCATGCTGCAGATAAAACTTGAAGTGGAGAAAGAGATGTATTAAAAGCCCAGATTATAACGAAAGGCAAAACGCCTCTTACCAAGAAAACAGCGATAAACATACCCCAAGTCAAAAACCACCGTTTCGCCTTTTTACCCATCGTAGAAAGGACCTCTGCATTTATGATCGCATTATCAACAGACGAAACCGCCTCAAAAAGAGAAAGTCCGACTATGGTGAATATCGCAGTAAGCATTTTTGTATTTTACACTATTTTTCTTCCCTTGTCGCGCCTTTGAAATTTGTTACAACATTTCCTGTTGGTAGCAGCTCTCGCAATATATTTTATATTCGGACTGTTTTTCTGGCGGATACGATGTCTTTATTTCATTTCCGCAATTGGCGCACATACATGACCACAGTGTTCTTGGATTTCTTTTTTGCATCCGAGACGCATGACGGCAGTTGAAGCACTTTTGAGGTATCGGCAGACCTATCTTTTTGTAAAAGGAAATTTCCTTGTCGACAAGTTTGTAATTCTTATTACACTGTGCGCATTTTAAAACTTCTTTTGTCAGATCGTTTGAAAAATCATTCGGGTCTTTTGGCAAATTTTCAGTCTTTATAGTTTCTTGTCCAAAAGTTCCAGGCAGATCATCTTTCCATCTGAATCCTTGAGCCAAAGCCTTTTCCTTTGAAAGAGGCATGTATTCCCCTGCTATTGATTCGTTGTAACAAAAAGGCGATAAGTCTGCCGAGAAAAAGTCTCCCCACTCCCCTGTCTTTTTCATATGCTCGATTATTTTTTCTTTTAAAGCAAAATATTCTTCTTTTGAATATTGTTTGTTCAAGATCATATACTCTCCGCCTTTGAGTCCTGCACATCCGAAAATATTGTGCATGTTAAAACACGCGTCAGAATAATCAGCGTATGTTGAATTGTTACAAAGATGAGAAAAGCGAATGTTGTTTCCATTAACACAAGTTAAAGCATAATACGACGCTTCAAGGTCTGGTGAAAAACCGATGTCGTAGCAGTCTATAGATTTTCTGCTTGTAAAAACAAATTTTGAATTCTCTCCTCCTTTCACATCAAAAGAATAATGCACATTGTGTGCATTGTATACATGGTTTCCCGATACATCTATATTGTGAGATCCAAAAAAACTTCTTTGAGGCAGAGATTTTCTGAGCTTTTCTCGCTCGGATAAAATAAATTCGATATTTTCCAGATCTGTCAGCGGATGATCTTCCAAAAATTTTTTGTACTCCTCTTTGCTGACCTGTTGGTTGAATATATAATTTGATTTTTGATTCAAGCCAACACATCCGATACAATCCGTGCATCCCCTGCAATCAAAAAGCCCGATACTGCTCGCGCAATTTTCAGATTCTTGGCAATAGAGGAGTTTGTATGATCCGATACAATCGGTACATTCGTAACACAAATCCGATTTATATAAATACAAATTGTCGACAGAATCTTTTGACTCCCAGACGATGTGCCCGTACGCGCAGTCCTCGTCCTCAACAGCACCAAAAATCAAATAACAATTCTTGCTTCCAATTGCAAAATTAGCATAATCGCAGTCAGAACACTGCGTGCTCATCAAACTAAATTTGGGAACATCAAGAAGAAGCTCAGCGAATTGCTCGAAAAATGGACAGGAAAAATCAAAGTCTCTGCCGTATGCAAGTGCATCAAAGTCATCACTCCACCATTCATCACGCGTATATATTTTGTACGGAGTATTTTCGGCATACATCGATATCATCATTTTTCCTGAAAGAGCGGACGGAATTTTATAAAGAGTTTTAAAATTTCGAAAAAGCATCCGACGCTGTTGCCGACACAAAGGACACTCTTTGGGCGCAGGCACGCTCATCTTTTCGTAAAAAGAAAAGTCGTCGGAAGTTATTTCAAAATTCACCTGGCACTTTTTGCATATTTCGTTTTTTACTTCTATTTTCATACTATGACTATACCCCATCAAGTTAGTTTATGCAAAACCTTACAAACTCCGCTATCGCTAAGTTTGCAAGGTTAGTTTTTAAAATTACCAATTGTTAACAATTTACATCTGAACCCCTGTTGAGATGTGAAATACTACAAAACTTCTTTTTGATAACACTGTTCGCAGTATACCTTTTCCGGGCGGTCGGGAGAATAGGTAGTTTGAAATTCATTTGGACATTTATCGGAATGCTGGTGTCCGGGCTGGTTGCACGCGCATTGCCTAGTGTAAAATTTTAGCTTATTTCTATATTCAAGTCTTTCGTAATGACGGCAGTTTGGACAAAAACGCGGGACCGGTAAATTCCATTTTTTTAGATAAATTAGTTCATTCGGATGCAATTTAAAAGCACCAGTGCACTGATGCTGACAGTTTCCCTCATGAGCACATCCGATCACCTCTTCGGTAAAACTATCGGGAACGTCTGAAATAGAATCGGGCAATGTATCTTTTGTGAAAGTCGGTTCGTATTTTTTTATTTCATGGTCGCGCCACAAATATCCCATTTTTTCAGCTTCTTCTTTTGTCAGCGGAAAATATTCTTGCGCAAAGGCTTCATTGTACGCATGAGGAATGCATATCTGAGGAAAAAATTCTCCGTAGGTATATTTAATTCCCATCTCGTCCACATACGGCATTTCGTCCATGTGTTTTTTAATCTTTGGAAGAAGTTCAAAATATTCTTCTTTAGTGTATTGTTTATTCAATATTACATACTTGGCATGATTTACGCTGATTGAACCAAAAACGCTTGTAACGTCCATGGAATAATCGCAGTACTGCGAATCCACTGTCAGATTGCCTGCCGAGAAAAAAGCAGAATTCTTCGAGCCCCAAGAAGCTCCGCTCGCCTCGTACAAAAGCTCGCATTTG